>Ga0222423_1000234_pt1 | contig 47383 bp, 43 predicted proteins | sample 3A0metagenome_FD_182472 | JGI IMG/M metagenome (GOLD analysis project Ga0222423, IMG submission 182472) | Enriched microbial communities from leaf-cutter ant dump, University of Wisconsin, Madison, United States - 3A0 (version 2) | ecosystem: Environmental > Terrestrial > Nest > Insects nest >...
CGCGTTCATCCGCGAGCACTTCTTCGGCCGCGACCCGCGCACCAAGCAGCTCGTCGAGAACCTGAGCGACGACGAGATCTGGGCCCTCAAGCGCGGCGGTCACGACTACCGCAAGATCTACGCCGCCTACAAGGCCGCCCGCGAGCACACGGGGCAGCCGACGGTCATCCTGGCGCACACCATCAAGGGCTACGGCCTGGGCTCCGGCTTCGCCGGGCGCAACGCCACGCACCAGATGAAGAAGCTCAAGGCCGACGACCTCAAGACGCTGCGCGACTCCCTGCACATCCCGATCACGGACGAGCAGATCGACGCCAACCCGTACGTCCCGCCGTACTACCACCCGGGTCCGGACGACGAGGCCATCCAGTACATGCTGGAGCGGCGTCGCCAGCTCGGCGGGTTCGTCCCCGAGCGCCGCACCACGCACACCGCGCTGACCCTGCCGGGCGACAAGGTGTACGAGGGCCTGGCCAAGGGCTCGGGGCACCAGGAGGTCGCCACGACCATGGCGCTCGTGCGCCTGTTCAAGGACCTCGTCAAGGACAAGGAGTTCGGTCACCGCCTGGTGCCGATCATCCCCGACGAGGCCCGGACGTTCGGCCTGGACTCGATCTTCCCGAGCGCGAAGATCTTCAACACGGTGGGCCAGAACTACCTGGCCGTGGACCGCGACCTCATGCTCAGCTACAAGGAGTCCGAGTCCGGCCAGATCATGCACACCGGCATCAACGAGGCCGGCTCGGCGTCCGCGTTCCAGGCGGTCGGCACGGCCTACGCGACGCACGGCGAGCCGCTGGTGCCGTTCTACTTCTACTACTCGATGTTCGGGTTCCAGCGCACCGGCGACCAGTTCTGGGCCGCCGGCGACCAGATGGCGCGCGGGTTCCTGATCGGCGCGACCGCCGGCCGCACCACTCTGACGGGTGAGGGTCTGCAGCACGCCGACGGCCACTCCCCGCTGCTGGCCGGCACCATGTCGCACGTCGTCCACTACGACGCGGCCTACGGCTACGAGCTGCGCCACATCGTGCGCGACGGCATCGAGCGGATGTACGCCGAGGAGAACGGCGGCCGCGACCGTGACGTCATCTACTACCTGACGGTCTACAACGAGCCGATCGTGCAGCCGGCCGAGCCGGAGAACGCGGACGTCGAGGGCATCCTGCGCGGCATCCACCTCGTCTCGCCGGCCGAGGGCGACGGGCCGCGGGCCCAGATCCTCGCCTCGGGTGTCGCAGTACCGTGGGCCCTCGAGGCCCAGCAGCTGCTCGCCGACGACTGGGGCGTGCGTGCCGCGGTGTGGTCGGTGACGAGCTGGAACGAGCTGCGCCGCGACGGCCTGGCCGCCGACCAGCAGGCGTTCCTGCACCCGGGCGAGGAGCCGCGCGAGGCCTACCTGACGCAGAAGCTGGCCGGTGCGGAGGGCCCGTTCGTCGCGACGACGGACTACGACCACCTCGTGGCCGACCAGGTGCGCCAGTGGATCCCGGGCCGGTACGCGACGCTCGGTGCGGACGGCTTCGGCTTCTCCGACACCCGCGCCGCGGCCCGTCGTCACTTCAAGATCGACGGTCCGTCCACCGTGGTCCGCGTCCTGCAGCAGCTCGCCCGCGAGGGCGCAGTCGCTGCGGACGCCCCCGCGCAGGCCATCGAGCGCTACCGCCTGCACGACGTGACCGCCGGCACCAGCGGCAACGCGGGCGGCGAGAGCTAGCCTGACGAGACGACGAGGGGCGCCCCGCCATCGGCGGGGCGCCCCTCGTCGTCCGTGCTCAGGTGCCCGGGATCGTCTGCTCCGCCTGGGCCACCTCGCGGATCAGCTCCTCCCGGAGCCCGGCGACCGCGCCCTGGTCGCGATAGAAGTCGAGCGACGCGATGTGCTGCTTGGCCTCGAGCGGTCGGCCGGCCTCGATGGAGGCCAGGACCAGCTGGCGCGCCACCTGGGGGTCCTGGTCCTTGGGGTGCCAGTGCCCGACGCCGAGCCCGAGAGCCTCGACGGGTTCGCCCGCTTCGCGCAGCAGCGCCAGCGACTCGACGAGCGCGCGCCCGGAGGGGTCACGGTCGGCTGCCGTGCGCAGCCGGCGCAGCGTGCCCTCGTGGTCGTCCCGCACGGACAGGCGGGCCACCTCGATGAGCGGGTACCAGGCGCGCGGGTTGCCGGCGAGCTCCTCGCCGAGGGCCCACACCGCCAGATCGGCGGCTCGCTGACGTTCGTCGTCGTCGCGCGCGTCGTCGACGGGCTCTGCCGAGAGCGGGTCGTCGTCGGGACCCGTGCCGGAAGCACGGCGGCGGACGATCTCCGCCAGGGCCGCGAAGGCCCGTTCGTTGTTGGGGTCGTCACTGAGCATGGAGCGCAACGCGTCCTCATGGAGCGTGTCGCCTCGGCGCGCGGCGCTCGTCGGTCGACGTGCGCCCACGGTGGACGCGGACGTCGGCCGCCGCATGAGCTGTCGGAGTCGGGGCAGAAGAGCCATGCAGCGACCCTAGCCGCTGGGCCCGTCGCGCACCGGTCGGACAGCCCCGTCGATCCCACGGGCACGCCGATGCCCTCGGCACCGTTTGTCGACTTCCCACAACGCGGGACCTATGCTCGCACCGTGCCCACCCCCGCCTCCTCCTCGACCCGGTCCCGGCGAGAGACCCCCTCCGGGACCCGGCCACCGGGTGTGACCTCCCCCCAGGTGGGCGCCGAGACGCAGCGCCGGGTACGTGACGGCGCCGGGCTCCTCGCCGCCGCCGCCATGCGCCGCCTGGACGAGGACCTGCAGTGGTACCGCGCGCTGCCGGCCGAGGACCGCTCGTGGGTCGGGCTGGTCGCCCAGGCGGGCATCACCGCGTTCGTCACCTGGTTCGCGGACCCGACGCGCCCGGCGCACGGCGTCGGCGACATCTTCGCCGCGGCGCCACCGGAGCTCACGCGGTCGATCTCGCTCCAGCACACGCTGCAGCTCGTCCGCGTCGTCGTCGACGTCGTCGAGACGCACAGCGATCGCCTCGCCGCCCCCGGCGAGGAGCGCGAGCTGCGCGAGGCCGTGCTGCGCTACTCGCGCGAGGTCGCGTTCTCCGCAGCCGAGGTGTACGCGCGCGCAGCCGAGGTCCGCGGCGCCTGGGACGCACGCCTCGAGGCGCTCGTCGTGGACGCGCTGGTCCGCGGCGACGTCGACGACTCGCTGCGCTCGCGCGTCTCCGCGCTGGGATGGAGCGGTCGCGGGTCCACGCTGGTCATGGTCGGGACCACGGCCTCCACGCTCGACGACGTCCGGGGCACGGACCTGCGCCGGGCCACGCGCCGCGCGGCGGACGACGCCCTCGTCGGCATCCAGGGCGACCGGCTCGTCGTCTTCCTGGGCGGGGAGGGCGACCTGCGCGCCGCGGCGACGTCCCTGCTCCCGCGCTTCGGGCCGGGCCCGGTGGTGCTGGGCCCCGTCGTCCAGGACCTCACCGACAGCGCTCGCTCCGCGCGTGCGGCGCTCGCCGGCCTGGCCGCTGCGGCCGCCTGGCAGCAGGCCCCGCGGCCGGTGCTGGCCGACGACCTGCTGCCCGAACGGGTGCTCGTCGGCGACGTGACCGCACGCCGCACGCTCGTCGCGCAGGCGTACGCGCCGCTGGCCGCCAGCCAGGGCTCGCTGCTGGAGACGTTGTCCGCCTACCTGGGCACCGGCCGGTCGCTCGAGGCGGCCGCACGCTCGCTCTACGTGCACCCGAACACCGTGCGGTACCGCCTCAAGCGGGTCGCGGACGTGACGGGCTGGGACCCGCTCGACGCACGCGAGTCGTACGTCCTGCAGACGGCCCTGGCGCTCGGTCGCCTCGACCCGCCGGCCGCGCCGACTTTGTAGGAGTCGGACAAGAGCCTCCCGCAAGGTTGGTGCGAGCCGTGACCCGGTCGTGCAGGCTCGGACCGGCAGAGTTGACGCGTGCTCGTCGTCGCCTGCCCCGGCCAGGGTGCCCAGTCCCCCGGCATGCTCACCCCGTGGTTGGAGCTCCCCGGCTTCGCCGCCTCGATCTCGCGTGCCGGCGAGGTGACGGGGCTCGACCTCGTCGCGCACGGCACGACGTCGGACGCCGACACCATCCGCGACACGGCCGTGGCGCAGCCGCTGCTCGTGGCCTCGGCGCTCGCGAGCCTGCGCGCGGTCCTCGACATCGGCCCGGACGCCCCGCTGGGTGCGGCCGTCGCCGGCCAGGTCGACGTCGCCGCGGGCCACTCCGTCGGCGAGCTCGCCGCCGCGGCCGTCGCGGGCGTGCTGACCGACGACGAGGCGCTGTCGCTGGTCGCCGTCCGCGGCGCCGCCATGGCCCGCGCGGCTGCCGTGACCCCCACGGGCATGAGCGCGGTGCTCGGCGGTGACCCGGACGACGTCCTCGCGGCGCTCTCCGAGCACGGCCTGGTGCCCGCCAACGTCAACGGCGGCGGCCAGGTCGTGGCCGCCGGCACGCTCGAGGCCCTCGCGGCGTTCGCGGCCGCCCCGCCTGCCCGCACGCGGGTGATCGCCCTGCAGGTCGCGGGCGCCTTCCACACGGAGCACATGGCTCCGGCCGTCGACGAGCTGCGCAGCGCAGCCGCGAACGTGGAGCCCGGCACCCCCGGCGTGACCCTGCTCACCAACCGCGACGGCTCGGCCGTGGACAGCGGCGAGCGCGCGCTCGAGCTCATCGTCGCGCAGGTCGCCAACCCCGTCCGCTGGGACCTGTGCCAGACCACGCTGCAGGCCCTGGGCGTCACGGCGCTGCTGGAGGTCGCACCCGGAGGTGTGCTCACGGGCCTGGCCCGGCGTACGCTGCCCGGGGTCGAGACGGTCGCCGTCAAGATCCCCGCCGACCTGGACGCCGCGCGCGATCTCGTGCGCCGGCACGCCGGGTCGTCCACCACCGCCAGCACCCAGGAGCAGTCGTCGTGACGCGTCCCACCCTGACCCAGGCCACCGGCCCCGCCCACACCCGGATCCTCGGGCTCGGCGCCGTCCGGGGAGAGAACGTCGTCCCGAACGACGACCTCGTGGGCCCCATCGACTCCTCGGACGAGTGGATCCGCCAGCGGACGGGCATCGCGACCCGCGCCCGTGCGGGTGCCGGCACGGACGTGCTGGACCTCGCCGAGGGCGCGGCCCGTCAGGCGCTCGAGAACGCCGGGCTGACCGGCGCCGACATCGACGCCGTCATCGTCTCGACCGTCACCTACTTCCACCAGACCCCCGCCGCCGCGGCGATCATCGCGGACCGCATCGGCGCCACGCCCGCCGCGGCCTTCGACATCTCCGCCGCGTGCGCCGGGTACTGCTACGGCATCGGTCAGGCCGACGCGCTCGTCCGCTCGGGCAACGCCCGCAACGTGCTGGTGATCGGTGCGGAGAAGATGAGCGAGTTCGTCGACCCGACGGACCGCACGATCTCGTTCCTGCTCGGCGACGGCGCCGGCGCGGTCGTCGTCGGCCCCTCCGACACGCCGGGCATCGGCCCGACGGTCTGGGGCTCGGACGGCAGCCAGGCGCAGGCCATCCGCCAGACGCACTCGTGGCTCGCGACGCGCGACGAGGGCGCCGGCTGGCCCACGCTGCGCCAGGAGGGCCAGTCGGTCTTCAAGTGGGCCGTGTGGCAGATGGCGCCCGTCGCGCAGAAGGCGCTCGACGCCGCCGGCATCACCGCCGACCAGCTCGACGCCTTCGTCCCGCACCAGGCCAACAACCGGATCATCGACCAGATGGTCAAGACGCTCAAGCTGCCCGAGAGCGTCGTCGTCGCCCGCGACATCGTGGACACCGGCAACACGTCGGCGGCCTCGATCCCCCTGGCCACCGAGCGCCTGATCCGCGAGGGCCAGGTCTCCAGCGGTGCGCTCGCGCTGCAGATCGGCTTCGGCGCCGGGCTGGTCTACGCCGCCCAGGTCGTCGTCCTGCCGTAGCGCCTCCGTACCGGCCCGTACCGGCCCTGTACCGTTCGTCCGACCCCGTTTCCGCATCACCCCAACCGAGGAGAAACCCCATGGCGTACAGCGAGCAGGAGATCCTGGCCGGTCTGGCCGAGATCGTCAGCGAGGAGACCGGCCTGCCCACGGACTCCGTCCTGCCCGAGAAGTCGTTCACGGACGACCTGGACATCGACTCCCTGTCGATGATGACGATCGTCACCCTCGCCGAGGAGAAGTTCGACGTGCGCATCCCCGACGACGAGGTCAAGAACCTCGCCACCGTCGGCGACGCCGTCTCGTTCATCGCGGGCGCGCAGGCCTGACGCCGCCCTCAGGGCGCGCCCCCGGACCCGTCCGGGGGCGCGCCTCGCACCACCACCCCGCCGACCAGGAGCACCGATGAGCCACCCGATCGACGTCGTCGTCACAGGACTGGGCGCCACCACGCCGCTCGGCGGCGACGCACCCACCACCTGGGCCGCCGCTCTCGCCGGCGAGTCCGGTGCCCGTCCCTTCGAGCACGACTGGGCCACGCAGTACGGCCTGCCCGTCGAGTTCGCGGCCACCATCAAGGTCAAGCCCGAGGACGTGCTGCCGCGTCCCGAGCTCAAGCGCATGGACCCCTCGGCGCAGTACGCAGTCATCGCGGCGCGCGAGGCCTGGGCCGACGCCGGGACCCCCGAGGTGGACGGGCTGCGCCTGGGCGCCGTCGTCTCCTCCGGCATCGGCGGCATCTGGACCACGCTCGACGGCTGGGACACGCTGCGGGAGAAGGGCGCCCGCCGCCTGCTGCCGATGACCGTGCCCATGCTCATGCCGAACTCCCCCAGCGCGTACGTCTCGTTGGAGTTCGGCGCCAAGGCCGGCGCGCACGCGCTCGTCTCCGCCTGCGCCTCGGGCGCCGAGGCCATCGGCTACGGCGTCGAGATGATCCGCAACGGTCGCGCGGACGTCGTCATCGCCGGTGGCACCGAGGCGACCATCCACCCGATGCCCATCGCCGCGTTCGCCGCGTCGCGCACGCTGTCCCTGCGCAACGACGACCCGACCGGCGCCTCCCGTCCGTACGACGTGGACCGCGACGGGTTCGTCATCGGCGAGGGTGCCGGCGTCGTGGTGCTGGAGTCCGCCGCACACGCGGCCGCCCGTGGCGCGCGCGTCTACGCCCGCATCGCCGGTGTCGGCCTGTCGGCCGACGGCTACCACATCACCTCTCCCGAGCCGTCCGGCGACGGTCAGGTGCGCGCCATGAACATGGCGCTCGAGGAGTCCGGGATCTCGGCCCGCGAGGTGGTGCACGTCAACGCACACGCCACCTCGACGGTGGTGGGCGACCTCATCGAGGCCCGCTCGATCCGCGGCGTCCTGGGTGACGACGCCGACCACGTAGCCCTGTCGGCCACCAAGTCGATGACCGGCCACCTGCTGGGCGGCGCCGGCGCGCTCGAGACGATCTTCACCGTCCTCGCGCTGCACGACCGGCAGGCTCCCCCGACGATCAACGTCGAGAACCCCGACCCCGAGCTGGTCCTGGACCTGGTCCGCGACAAGCCGCGCGAGCTGCCGACCGGCGACATCGCCGCGATCAACAACTCGTTCGGCTTCGGCGGGCACAACGTGGCCCTGGTGGTCGCGTCGGTCTGACCTACCTGGACAGCACGAGAGCCTCGCCCCCCTCCGGGCGAGGCTCTCGTCGTCGGTGCGGCGCCGGGGGTCCGACGTCAGCCGACGCGGTGCAGCCAGCGCACGGGCGCACCCGCACCCGCGTAGCGGAACGGCTCGAGCTCGTCGTCCCACGCCTGGCCGAGGGCCAGGTCCAGCTCGCTGCGCAGCCGCTCGGGATCGGCGGCGTGCTGCAGGGCGGCGCGGATCCGGTCCTCCGGTACGACCACGTTGCCGTGCACGTCCGTCGCCGCGTGGAAGATGCCCAGCTCCGGGGTGTGGCTCCAGCGCGAGCCGTCGACGCCGCGGCTGGCCTCCTCGGTCACCTCGTAGCGCAGGTGCGCCCATCCGCGCAGCGCGGACGCGAGCCGCGCGCCGGTGCCCGGCTCACCCTGCCACGAGTGCTCGGCACGGAAGAACCCCGGCCCGGCGGGCTGCTCGGTCCAGTCGAACGCGGTGCGTCCGGACAGCACGTTGCCTGCCGCCCACTCGATGTGGGGGCACAGCGCACGGGGCGCTGAGTGCACGAAAAGTACACCGCGGGTGATCCCACCTGCCATGTCGTCCTCCTGGAGCGGTTCGAGGTTCGTCTTCCCCAACGACCTCTGCCCATCTCCTGGGCGAACGCACAGTCTCGCGGCGTGCTGGTCACAGTGTGCCGCAGTAGGCCGCCGGACGCCAGCAGGCGCTCAGAGCTGCTCGCGGATCGCCCGCATCGCCTTCTTGCGCACCGACCGCTCGAGACGGTCCAGGTAGAGCATCCCGTCCAGGTGGTCGACCTCGTGCTGCAGGCACCGCGCCATGAGCTCGGTCCCCTCGACGACGACCTCCTTGCCGTCCAGGTCGGTCCCCACGACGCGGGCGTACCACGCGCGCGTCGTCGGGTACCAGAGGCCGGGCACCGAGAGGCAGCCCTCGTCGCCGTCCTGGTACTCGTCCTCGGACAGGTCGACGATGACCGGGTTGAGCACGTAGCCGATCTCGTCGTCGATGTTCCACGAGAACGCCCGCAGGCTGACTCCGATCTGGTTGGCGGCGAGGCCCGCGCGCCCGTCGTGGTCGACCGTCTCGAGCAGGTCGTCGACGAGCGACCGCACACGGTCGTCGATCGTCGTCACGGGGTCGCAGGGGGTACGCAGGACGGGGTCGCCCACCGTCCGGATCTCTCGCATCGCCATGGGGCAAGTCTTTCACGCCCCGGCCCGCGTCAGGCACCGTCGGACGCACGAAGGGCCGGTGACGTCGACGTCACCGGCCCTTCGAGGGTGGAGCTAGAGGATCACTCGCCCGAGCGCTGCTGCGGGACGCCGGTGAGCAGCTGGCGCACCTCGGCCTCGTGGAAGCGGCGGTGGCCGCCGAGGGTGCGGACGGCCGAGAGCTTGCCGGCCTGGGCCCAGCGCGTGACCGTCTTGGGGTCGACGCGGAAGAGGACCGCGACCTCACCGGGGGTCAAAAGGGCGCCCTGCGAGAGGGGGGACTCGGTGGACATCGCCATGATGGAACTCCTGTCGTTCGGTAGCTCGGCTGACCCTGTAGGCCCCGTGGCTTTGCGTCCCCACCTTGCGGCGGGTTTGCCGTTTTTCGCTGACAAGCCAGAACTATGCCCGAAACTGGACACTTGTGCAAGAAGCCGCGACGTCCGGTTCGCGCGCAAACGGGTGAAATCGATTCGGCAGGTACCGGACAGACCCGGCACACCAGTTGCGCGGCGGACCTCTGCATGGCACCGCCGCCCTGGCCAGCGGGTTCGTGGCGTAACCTGACGGCTCTCGGGGCAGTAGCTCAGCCGGTCAGAGCAGCGGACTCATAATCCGTGGGTCGTGGGTTCAAGCCCCACCTGCCCCACCCGTCACGGACGTCCGGGCAGATCACAGCTCCGGCATCTCGAGCCGGACGCGCACCGCGCCTTCGGGCTGCACCAGCTCCGTCGCCCACCAGAAGTCCTCGGGATGCTCGATGACCCAGTCGAGGACCGCGGTCGCCGTCCTGACCTGGACGACCGGTGCGCCCGGGTTGATGCTCTGCGCCCACGGCGTCCAGCCGAACACGCGCGTCGGGGTGTACATCGCCAGGATCCGGACGGTGAGCTCGGTGGGCGGGCGGAAGAGCCGCTGCCGGGCGACCGTCAGACGACCGGGCGTCACCCGCGCGATCTCGAAGGACCACTCGTGCCCGAGGCCCGCCTGAGCGCCGTCGACGATCCGGAGGCCGCAGGCGAGCTTTCGCCCGGGGCGGTCCGGCTCGGCGTCGTGCGGCACGACCCGATCCTGCCCGACGCCTGGCACGAGGCCACCGATCGGCACGCGCCCTGCACAGTCAGAGCTTGCCGTACCTCGAGCGCACGAACGAGTACACGCCGTAGGCGATGAAGCCGACGCCCACGGAGGTCAGCAGCCACACACCCGCCGGCTGGTCACGCAGGGTGTGCAACGCGCCGTCCAGGCCGGTCGCCTTGTCGGGGTCGTGCTTGACGGCGGCGACGACGAACAGCACGCCGACGATGGCCAGGGCGAGGCCCTTGAGCGTGTAGCCGATCACCCCGCACCAGGTCACGGCCGTACCGGCCCTCCCCGACGGCAGCCCGTGCAGGTCCTCGAGGAACTTCTTGCGCAGCCCCTTGAGCGCATAGACGACACCGCCGATGATCACGGCCACGCCGACGATCCCGACGAGGGTCCGACCGAAGGGCTGTTCCATGAGCTTGCCGGTGGCGTCCGACGTCGACTTCGAGCTGGACTTCCCGCCACCCGTCGCGAACGTGAACGCCGTGAACGCCAGGAACAGGTAGATGACCGCGCGCAGCCCCGCTGTCAGACGGTCCCCCGTCGACGACCCCTGGCTCGAGGGCTGCTTGCGGAACGCGACCGCGAGCTGCCACAGCCCGAGCGCCGCGAAGGCGACCACCGAGATCCACAGCACGACCCCGCCGAACGGGGTCTCGGCAATGGTTCCCAGCGCGCCCGACTGGTCGGCGTTCTTGCCGCCGCTGCCGAAGGCGATCCGGATCGCCAGGACGCCGATGAGGACGTGCAGCACGGCGTTGACGATGTAGCCGACCCGCGCCGTGAGCTCCCAACCGTGCTGGGCCGTCCCCGTCGCGCTGCTCGTTGCGGTGCCTGACGTCATCGCTCCACCTCTCGTCGGTTACCGGCGCGCCCTGCCGCCCGGATGCTGGCGCCGATCGTCGCAGCGCAGGACGGGTCGCGCGACCGGAGGACTCGATCCGGCCAGGCCCGGCGGTGGTCGGACCCGGCCGGGGCCGCCCGGTACCGTGGTTCCGTGCCCGCCTCACCTCGTCGCCGCCGGCTGTCGGCCCCGGAACGCGCGCGCCTCGACCTGCGCCCGCGCGACCGCGTCCTCGCCTCGGTCCAGCTCGCCGACGGCACGCTCGCCGTCGCGTCCCGGCTCGCCCTGCACGTCCTCGACGCGACGACCGTGGCCCGGACCCCGTGGGCCGACGTCGACCACGGGACGCTCGACGCCCCCACGCGCACGCTGACCGTGCGCTGGGTCTGGGGCGCGACGACGGCCCTGACGTTCGCCGAGGACCGAGCGTCGGTCGCGTTCGCGCAGACGTTCCGCGAGCGGGTCCAGCAGTCCGTGATCCACACGACGAGCGTCCCGTTGCCCGGGGGGCACCGCGCCCGTGTGGCGCTGCGGCGCGACGAGGACGGCGAGCTGTTCAGCCAGGTGATCGCCGACGACAGCGTGGACCTGGCGGACCCGCAGGTCGCGGCGCTGGTGGACGCCGCGGAGGACTCCGTCCGCGACGCCGCCGGCCTCCCCCGCTGAGCCGGTACGCGCGGTTGACGCTGCGATCGATGTCACCGACACCGCGTCCGGGGCACCCCTCGGAGGCTGCTAGAGTTTTCCCCGCTGCGGTCCCCCGTAGCTCAATTGGCAGAGCATTCGACTGTTAATCGAAGGGTTACTGGTTCGAGTCCAGTCGGGGGAGCAGAAGAGGGCCCTGACCGTCACGGTCAGGGCCCTCGTTCGTCGTCCGGAGACGTCCGCCGAAGCGGTCAGGCGGCGACGGGGACGTCGCGTTCCTCCACGACCTCCTGCCGCACGGACAGGCGCAGGACCACGCGCACCGCGGCGTAGGCGATGCCGTAGGTGGCCGCGCCCGCGACTGCGTCGAGGACGAAGTGGTTGCCGGTCGCGATGATGACCAGCAGCGTCGCGGTCGGGAAGGCGATGGCGAGCACGCGCTGCCACCGCACGGCAGTGGCCTGGAAGAAGGCGAGCCCGCACCACAGCGCCCAGCCGAAGTGCATCGACGGCATGGCCGCGTACGCGTTGGAGACCGTGTGCCCGGTGTTCGCGGCGGCGTCGGCGGCGGTCTTGCCCCAGGTGCCGAAGGCGACGACGGTGTCGACGTAGCCGCCGCCCGGCAGCAGGCGCGGCGGCGCCGCCGGGAACACCCAGTACGACACGAGCGCCATCATCGTCATGACGAGCAGGACCGTGCGCTGCACCACGTAGAGCCGTGGGGCCCGGAACCACATCCAGAGCAGGACGAAGATGGCGGACGGCAGGAAGAGCGTCGCGTACATGTAGTTGGCGACGGTCACGATGGCCGTGTGCTGCACGAAGAAGTGGTTGATCGCGTGCTCGATGTCGATGCCGAGGCTCTTCTCGATGCTCAGCACGTCCCGCGCGTGGGCGTTCGCGGTGGCGACGCGGTTGGGCGCGTGGTTGCGGATCACCGAGTAGACGACGTAGACCGCGACGATGATCGCAGCCTCGCGGGCCAGGAGCGCGTGGCGCAGCCGTGAACCGGCGCGGACCTCGTCGAGCTCCGCGACGGGCGGTGCCGCCGTCACGAGATCGGCACCGTGGAGGAACCTCGTCCGGCGCGCGAACGAGCAAGGCGCGGCATCGGACTCGAGCGAGGCATTGCTCGATTGTTGCACCGATGAGTCACAAGTTGGGCGCGATTTCTTGGTGAGTTTCCCCACCCGATGCGCGCCGTGACCCCGACCGCCAGACCCCTGACCTGCTGCGTCGCCGCCCGCTGGACGAAGTGCCTTCCTGGCCTCACACTTGCGCTGCCCCTCTCGATGGTCCGGCCGCCGACGGCCGGGGAAGGAACCCCGCGGCCGTGTTGCGCACAGTCACCTCTCACCTCAGTCTCGACGTGCGCACCCCGCTCGAGATGCACCTCGCCGTCGCCGTCGCGGACGGCTCGTACGACCGCTCCGAGGTGCTCACGGTCCGTCATGAGGACGGCCTCCTGGACGTCCTCGAGGTCAAGACGGGCAACGGTGGTCGGATGCACCGCGTGCTGGCTCCCGCGGGTCGCGTCGTCGTCGACTACCAGGCCACCGTGCTCGGCGTGGCGGACGCACCGCCGCTGGAGGACCTGGACCTCATCGAGCTGCGCCGCCCGAGCCGGTACGCGGACTCCGACCGGCTGCTCGCGTTCGCGCGCGACCAGTTCGGGGACCTGACCGGCCGCCCCCTGCTGGACGCCGTCGCCGACTGGGTGCACGGGCACGTCACCTACTCCCCCGGTTCGAGCCTGCCGACGGACGGCGCCACCGACACGCTGCTCAAGCGCCGCGGCGTGTGCCGCGACTTCGCGCACCTGACCGTTGCGCTCATGCGCGCGTGCGACGTCCCGGCCCGGCTGGTGTCGGTCTACGCGCCCGGCCTCAAGCCGATGGACTTCCACGCGGTCGCCGAGGCGTTCGTCGACGACCGCTGGCAGGTGGTCGACGCGACGCGGCTCGCACCGGTGGGCACGCTGCTGCGCATCGCGACCGGCCGCGACGCGACCGACACCGCGTTCCTCTCGCACTACGGCGGGTCGCTGTCCCTGCGGTCGATGACCGTGACCGCGTCCGTCAAGGACGCCGACGACGACGGCGCCGGCTGCCTGCGCTGAGGGGTTCACGCGAGCGGTCATGACGTGGATGGTCATGACGTGGGCGGCGCGACGTCGTGTCGGTCCGCGGCCGACGAACGGCCCTTGGTCGCGTCCTGCACGATCCGCGCCCTGCTCTCGAGCAGCCGCGTGACGAGCTCCTGCGAGAACCCGAACAGCAGCGCGAACACGGCCACCTGGGCGGGGCGGGTCAGCACCAGCCCGGGGATCTCACCGCTCTGGACGAGCATGATCCCCACGACGGCGGTGAGCGCTCCGAGCGGGACCCGCACCAGGCTCAACGCCGGCGTGATCCGGTAGGGCGACGACCCCGGGCTCGCGCGCCGCATGGCGAGGATCGCCGCGAGGGCCCCGCCCAGGGCACCGAGGAACGCCACGAGGGTCGCGTCGTGGCCCGTGGCGCGTGCCGCACCACCCGGACACAGCAGCCCACCGCCCTGCAGCGTCGCGCACAGCGGCAGGTAGGTGGGCCGCAAGGCCGCGACGGTCAGGGTCATCACCACGGCGAGGAGCGCGAGCGCCGCGACGCGCAGCAGGCGGTTGCGCCAGTCGCGCAGGTTGCGGTGCTCGTCGTCGGCCAGCTCGAGCGACGCACGCAGGGCGGCGTTGATCGTGTGGCGGTCACGGCGGGTCGCACGGCCGGCCTCCGTCCGGTCGGTCAGTGCCGGCTCCTCGACCGCGGTGCGCAACGGGTCCGCCACCGCGAGCCGCATCATCGACCGGCGCCGCGCGTCCACGAGCTGGCCCGGAAGGGCCGCCGCGTCCACGACCAGCGGCAGCATCGACTGGGCGAGGTGCGTGGCGTTCCACGCGGTCTCGATGCTCGTGCCGTTCCACCACTGCCAGCGCGGGAAGGGTCCCGTCGACGCGCGTCGGGCCAGCTCGAGCTGCTGGTCCACGGAGCTCCGGGCGGCCGGGGGCAGCGCCGCGACCTGTGACGTGAGGTCCTCCACGCGGTGGCGCACCTCCACCTGCCACGGACCGACACGCTCCGACCGCCTCCACCAGCGTGTCGACGTCGGTGGCTCGGGAACGCTGGCGACGGTCGTGCTCCGCAGCGGCCGCGGGGCGCGGGCCGGCCGACCATCGCGATCGGCAGCGGACGCTCTGGCGGTCGATGCCTTCGGGGGCGCCGCACTCGCCACCGGCACCTTCACGACGGACGGTGACTTCTCAGGCCTGGCACGCGCGAGCGACGACGAGTGGTTCTGGTTCTGGTCCGATCGCACCTTCATGGTGGGCCCCCGGGGCGCAGGGCGGCCCCGCACCCGGGGCCCTGTCACCCGGAAGGATGACGCCACCGCAGCTCTGATACGTCGGCCGGGTCGGAGTCTCGGGACGTCCGATCAGGCGCTCTCGCGCAGCAGCCGGCGACGCCCCTCGACCGCCACCAGCTCGGCGAAGGCCGCGTTGTACGCGCCCGGGTCGGCGGTCGCATCCATGCGCTGCAGCCGGCCGCGCAGCTCGGCGATGTGCCGCGTGAAGCCGAGCTCGACGAGCCGGATGACGACGCCGCGGACGTACTCGGGCAGCGCAGACGCCCGGTCCTCGGGGATGGGCGCGACGGCGAGCTCGGTGACCAGGCCCTGCACGGGCGAGGCGGCCTCCTCGATCACGGCACCGACCCAGGCGGTCGCGTCGCCGCCGTCGGCCAGCGGTCGTGCGACGGCCATCCCGCCGGCTGCGCGGACGGCCTCGTGGACGGCGCGGTACGCGGGCGCCGAGAAGGCGTCGCCCGCGAGGTCGTCGAACTCCGCCGGCACCAGCTGGGGGTGCTGCAGGACCACCTCGAGGGCGGTGCGCTCGGTCTGCGCGACCGGGTCGCGCCGGTCGGGCATCGTCAGTCGGGGTTGCGGCGGCGCCTCGGCGCGGGCCGCACGCTCGTCGGGACGGGCCCCGCGTCGGTCGTCGGACCGCGCCGGGTGACGGGCGGCCGACGTGACGGCCCGACGCACCGTGTCGAGGTCCTCGACCCCGAGCCAGCCGGCCAGCAGGCGCGTGTACTCCGGCCGCAGAGCCGTGTCGCGGATGCCGGCGACGACGGGGGCGGCGGCCCGCAGCGCGCCGATGCGCCCCTCGGCGGTCGCGAGGTCGTACGACGCGAGGGTCGAGCGGATGACGAACTCGAACAGCGGCTGGCGGGCGGCCACCAGAGCGCGCACGGCGTCCGGTCCCTGCGCCTGGCGCAGCTCGCACGGGTCCTTGCCGCTCGCCTCCACGGCCACGAACGTCTGCGCGGAGAAGCTCTGGTCCTCGGCGAAGGCACGCAGCGCGGCCTTCTGGCCGGCGGCGTCGCCGTCGAACGTGAAGATGATCTCGCCGCCCACGGACGTGCCCGACGCGAGCTGGACTCCCCCGCTGCCACCGCTGTCCCCCACGAGCCGCCGCACGATGCGCGCGTGGTCGGACCCGAACGCCGTCCCGCAGGTGGCCACCGCAGACCCGACGCCCGACAGGTGCATCGCCATGACGTCCGTGTACCCCTCGACCACCACGACGCGCTTCTCGCGCTGCATCTCCCGCTTGGCCAGGTCGAGGCCATAGAGGACGTGCGACTTGCGGTACAACGGGGTCTCGGGCGTGTTCAGGTACTTGGGCCCCTGGTCCTCGTCGAACAACCGGCGGGCCCCGAAGCCCACGGTCTCCCCCGTGACCTCGCGGATCGGCCAGACGAGGCGGCCACGGAAGCGGTCGTAGACGCCGCGCTGCCCCTGGCTGACCAGCCCCGACGCCGTCAGCTCGGCCTCGGTGAAGCCGCGTCCGCGCAGGTGTCGCAGCAGCGAGTCCCAACCCTGGGGGGCGAAGCCGACGCCGAACTGCTCGGCGGCCGCGCGGTCGAACCCGCGCTCAGCGAGGAAGGTGCGCCCGGCCGCGGCCCCCGGCGAGGTGAGCTGCTCGCGGTAGAACTGCTCGGCGACCGCGTGCGCCTCGATCAGGCGACGGCGCTTGCCCGGCTCGTCCCCGGGCCGCGGCGCACCGCCCTCCTCGTAGCGCAGCTGGATGCCGACGCGTCCCGCCAGGTACTCGACGGCCTCGGTGAAGCCGAGCCCGTCGACCTGCTGCACGAACGAGATGACGTCGCCGCCCTCACCGCACCCGAAGCAGTGGTAGCGGCCCACCTGCGGCCGGACGTGGAAGGACGGCGAACGCTCGTCGTGGAACGGGCACAGTCCCTTGAGGGAACCGACGCCCGCGGGCTTGAGGGTGACGTGCGCGCCGACGATCTCCTCGATCGAGGCACGCTCGCGGACCGCTTCCACGTCCTCCCGCCGGATGCGTCCTGCCACGGGCGCAGTCTATGGCGGATCGCAGGTCGCTCCGTGCGGCCGAACGGTGGACTCAGTGCCGCGGCGGGTGCACCAGGCGCGTGTGCAAGGCGACGGCGGAGACGTCCGTCAGCGACGCGACCTGGTCGACGACGACGCGCAACCGGGCGGCGTCGTCGGGCGCGTCCGCCCAGTCCGCCGCGAACGGCGGCTCGAGCAGCTGCGGCGCCCGCTCGGACAGCACCTGGACCAGGTCGGTGAGCATCTCGCGCTGGCGCTGGTAGAGCGGCTCCAGCTCGCGGGGGGCCATGACGTACGCGACGGCCAGTCCCTTGAGCACGAGGATCTCGGCGAGCGTGTGGTGCGGGACGACGAGCTCCGCGCCGTAGCGCGTCAACGGACCGGGCCCGTACCGCTCGCGCGTGGCTTTCTGCGACGCCTTCGCGAACCGGCCGATGAGCTGGCTGGTCGCGTCCTTGAGCATCGCGAGCGCGGCGCGAGAACCGTCGAAGCCGGGGCCCCACAGCCGGGCTCGCACCAGCCGGTCCATCGCCTCTCGCAGCCCGTCCGGTGACACCGCGTCGCCGTACCAGGTGCTCACCGCGTCGACCACGCGCTCCCGCTCGTCGGGCCGTGTGAGTACGTCTAGGTCGAGACGACCGCCGACGACCGCGTCCTCGACGTCGTGCACCGAGTAGGAGATGTCGTCGGCCAGGTCCATGACCTGCGCCTCGAGGCACTTGCGCCCGTCCGGTGCGTCCTGGCGCAGCCACTCGAAGACCGGCAGGTCGTCCTCGTAGACGCCGAACTTGTGCGTCGGCCGGCCGCTCGCCGCGCTGACGGGTCCCTGCAGGTGGCGCCACGGGTACTTCACCGACGCGTCGAGCGAGGCCCGCGTGAGGTTGAGCCCCACGGCGCGGCCGTCGGGCGCCACCACCTTGGGCTCCAGGCGCGTGAGCAGCCGGAGCGTCTGCGCGTTGCCCTCGAACCCACCGATCCCGCGCGCGATCTGTGCGAGCGCGCGCTCGCCGTTGTGGCCGAACGGAGGGTGGCCCAGGTCGTGCGCGAGGCAGGCGGTGTCGACGACGTCGGGGTCGCAACCCAGCGCCTTGCCGATCTCCCGGCCCACCTGGGCGACCTCGAGCGTGTGCGTCAGGCGGGTGCGGACGAAGTCGTCCGACGAGGGGCCGAGGACCTGCGTCTTGGCGCCGAGGCGCCGCAGCGCGGAGGAGTGCACGAGCCGGGCACGGTCCCGCTCGAACGCCGAGCGCTGGCGGTTCTTGTACCCCTCGGTGACCCACCGCTCGCGGTCGGCGTCGACGTAGCCGTCGAGGTCGAGGGTCTCCTTGAGCGCGGTCACGCGCACAGCCTAACGAGCCCGACCGGCTCGATCAGGCCAGCTGCCAGACCCCGACCGCGGGCCCGTCCCCCGGCACCGCGATGCCCTCGTCGTCGACCGTCAGCCCGCCGGCGCCGTACAGGACCTCCGGCTCGACGTCCGCGAGGTGACGCGGCAGCACCGCGCCCGACCAGGACGCCCGGGCCAGGACCACCAGCACGCGTTCGTCGGCCGTCTCGCGCAGGTACGCCACGGCGTCGTCCTCGACGACCACCCAGCGCAGACCGCCGTCGCGCAGCGCGCGGGACGAGCGACGCAGCGCGATGAGCGCGCGGTACACCTCGAACGTCGCGGCGTCCCAGCGCGGGCCGCCGTGCTCGATGTCGTCCCACGGCATCGGCACGCGTGCGTGCTCGCCGTTGACGCCCGTCAGACCGCCCTCGTCGCCCGCGAACAGCACGGGCGTTCCCGGGTAGGTGAGCAGCAACCCGGCCGCGACCTCCTGCATCGCCGGTGTCCCGACGACGGTGCGCAGACGCGCAGTGTCGTGCGAGCCGAGCATGTTCCACTGGTGGCGCGTCACGGCCCAGGGCACGGTCGCGTCGAACTCGCGCATCGTCGCCACCATCGCCGAGCCCGGCAGGTGCGGCACGGGGACCGGCAGGCCCATGAACGACGCGGCCGTCCCGGGCTCCGCGAGCCACGTCCACGCCGGCCGCGTGAACGCCGAGTAGTTCATGTTGACGTGCCAGCCGCCCTGGGCCAGGTCGGAGGCCGCGTCGTGGAAGTGCTCCGAGACGAGCACGGCGTCGGGGTTCAGCTCCCGCATCGTGGCGCGGATGGTGCGCGCGATCTCGTGCGTGAAGTCGTCGGCCGCGTAGCGCCCGGTCATGTTGGCGACGTCGATGCGCCAGCCGTCGATGCCGAACGGCTGCGCCAGCCACCGGCCGATCACCGAGTCCGGGCCCGCGACCATGCGGCCCGCGAGCGCGGGGGCGTTGTAGTTGAGCTTGGGCAGGGAGGAGTGCTCGAGCCAGCCCACGTACCCCGGCTCAGCCGGCGTCCAGTAGTAGAAGGCGTGCTCCTCGCTCGTGGGGTCGGCCTGCGCTCGCCGGAACCACTCGTGGCCGTCCCCGGTGTGGTTGGTGGTGAAGTCACCCATGATCCGCAGGCCGCGGGCGTGCACGGCCGACGAGAGCGACGCGAGCGCCTCGTCGCCGCCGAGCAGCGGGTCGACCTCGTCGAACGTGCTGGCGTCGTACCGGTGGTTGGAGCGCGCCGGGAAGATCGGCGTCAGGTAGAGCGTGTCGACGCCCAGGCGCTCCAGGTGGTCGAGGTGCTGCTCGACGCCGGTCAGGTCGCCGCCGTAGAGCTGGTGCGCGACGCCGGGACCGGCGGCGATGGGCTCGTCGGACCAGTCCGCGGGCAGGGCCCAGTCCGGCAGCGGACCGTGATCGGTGTCCGAGCGCGCAAACCGGTCCGGGAAGACCTGGTAGACGACCGCGTCGTCCATCCAGGCGGGCGCCGGCTCGTGCACGGTGATCCGGAAGTCGGCCGCGTCGGGGACGTCGCGCTCGTGCACGCCGCGCCCGGTGAGCCAGCGGTAGCCGCCGGGCACGTCGAGCAGGAACCGGTAGCTCACGACGGGGTTGTGCACCAGCAGGTCGGCGACGTACCAGCGCTCGTGCTCGTCGGCCCGCTCCAGCCTGGCCGGCGACAGGCGCGGCTCGCCGTCGCGCACGGCCCGCAACCAGACGGCGCTCTCGGGGTACGCGGCGGGCACGCGGACGCGCACCGGGACGACGTCCCCGAGCCGCGGCGTGGCGCGCGGGACGTACAGCTCGGAGCCGTCGTGGTGCGGGCCGAGCTGGTGGGTCGGGCCGGTCATCCCTTCACGGACCCTGCCGTCAGGCCGCCGACGATGTACTTCTGCAGGTACAGGAACAGGGCGAGCACGGGCAGCGTGGCGATCACGGCGCCCGCGGCGAACAGGCCCCAGTTGGCCTCGAGGAGCGACGACACCCAGCCGTACAGCCCGACCGCGAGCGTCCAGTTGCCCTCGGACTGCAGCACCGAGCGCGCGATGATGAACTCGCCGAACGTCGAGATGAACGACAGCAGGCCGACCACCGCGAGGATCGGCGCCACCAGGCGCAGGATGATCGTCCAGTAGATCTGCGCGTGCGTGGCGCCGTCGATCTTCGCGGCCTCGTCGAGCTCGCGCGGGATGGTGTTGAAGAACCCGTACATGAGGAACGTGTTCACGCCGAGGGCGCCACCCAGGTACACGCAGATGAGCGCGAGCTTGCTGTTCAGGCCCAGCGCCGGGACGACGTCGCCGAGGCTGATGAGCAGCAGGAAGATCGCGACGAATGCGAGCATCTGCGGGAACATCTGGATGATCAGCAGGGACGTGAGGCCGAGGCGGCGCCCGGAGAAGCGGTACCGCGAGAACGCGTACGCGGCCGCCGCGCCCATGAGCACCGTGCCGACGGACGTGGCCACGGCGATGATCACGCTGTTGCCCATCCACGTCCAGAACAAGGTGTCGGACAGACCCGAGTAGTTGGCGGTGCTCACCGGGCCGAACAGGTCGGTCAGCGACCCCTTCTCGTGCAGCGACGCCGACACCAGGTAGACCAGCGGGAACGCGGCGAACACGACCGCCACGACACCGACGAGGTGGCGCCAGCCGAGCTCGGAGAACCATCGGCCGAACGTCATCTTGTTGCGCCGGACCTGGGCGCTCGACGCCCGCGCGGGGGCGACTGTCGAGGTGGACATCAGTTGATCTCCTCGAGCTTGCGGGTCTGCCGGAAGGCGAGGGCCGAGATGCCTCCGACGATGACGAAGATGACGATGGACAGCGCGCTGGCCAGGCCGTAGTTCTTGGGGGCGCTGCCGTCGATCCCGGAGATCGAGTAGACCATCGAGATCAGGATGTCGGTGTGGCCGAGCGGCACCGAGGCGTCGGCGAACTGCGGCCCGCCGCCGGTCAGCATGTAGATGAGCGTGAAGTTGTTGAAGTTGAAGGCGAACGACGAGATCAGCAGCGGTGCCGTCGAGACGAGCAGCAGCGGCATGATCACCGAGCGCCACGTGCGGAGCTTGCTGGCACCGTCGATCTTGGCGGCCTCGAGCACGTCGCTCGGCAGCGACTGCAGGGCGCCCGTGCAGATGAGGAACATGTACGGGAAACCGAGCCACAGGTTGACGAACAGGATGGAGAACTTGGCCAACCACGGGTCCGTCAGCCACGGGATCTCCGCACCACCGAAGAACAGGTTGTTGATCAGCCCGAACCGTCGGTTGAACATGCCGGACCACAGCAACGCCGCGACGAAGCCGGGGATGGCGTACGGCAGGATCATCAGCATCCGGTAGACCTTGCGGCCCCGCATGCGCGGGTCGTTGAAGACCATCGCCAGGAAAAGGCCGAGCAGGAACGTGGTCAGCACGGACAGGATCGCGAACGCGAACGTCCAGACCAGGATCGAGAAGAAGGGCTTGGCGTAGCGCGAGTCGGAGAACGCGGTGGTGAAGTTCTCGAAGCCGACGGTGACGCGCCAGCCGATCGGCAGCGTGGTGCCGTCGGCGGCCTCGAACTCGCCGTGGTCGTTGGGGGTGTAGACGACGCCGGTCTCGGTGTCGGTCATCGTGCCGGCGTCGGCGTCGTACGTCAGCGTGGACTTGAAGACGTAACCGACCCGGGCGTCCTGCGTGCGGATCGAGCCGTCCGCGGCCTCGTCGGAGATGGGCACGCGCAGGGCGGTGATCGCCTTCTGCTGGGCGAGGATCTCCTGGCGGCTCAGGACCGTCCAGCCGTCCACCGCGGTGATGCGGTCGGACTCGACCGTGGCGTCGTCGGGAGCGAGCGGGTCCTCCGCGGTGCCGACCAGCGTCTTGCCGTCGGGGTCGATCACGGCGAAGCCGAGCGTGCCGTCCTGCTGCACGACGGTCAGCGGGTAGGAGGCCGAGCCTTCGACGCGCTTCTCGTCCTGGACCAGCAGCGCGTCCACGGCCTGCTGCTTGGTGCCGTTGTGCCCGTCGCCGTAGTTGGTGAAGGCGATGAAACCGGTGTAGACGACGACGAAGATCTGGAAGACGAGCAGGAACGCCAGACCCGGCAGGATGTACTTCAGCGCCAGTGCGCGACGCGTGAAGTAGACCCAGTTGGCGGCGATCAGCAGCACGAGCATCGCGGCGAAGATGCCCCAGGCGTCCGCGTTCCACGCTGCCAGCAGGCAGTAGACGCCGATCGCGTCGACGACACCCATGAGCACGAGCTTGGCGAGGAAGCCGGGACGCACCGTGCGTGCGTGCGAGTGGTCGGCACGCCCCACGGGCTCGACGTCGGGTGTTCTCGGCGGTGCACCCTGGTCGGCGTGCGGGGACTTCACTGTCGGCATCGTCGCCTCCGGTCAGGTTCTGCTCAGGTCGGTCTGTGCCCGTGGGGCGCGGCACGGGTGCCGCGCCCCACGGGTCACGATCGGGACGTCAGGAGCCGATGGCCTTGTTGATGTCGTCGATCATCTTGTTCCAGCCCTTGGTCGCGTCGAGCTTGCCGGAGATGATCCCCGCCTCGGTCACGCCCCAGTACTGCCACACCGAACCCATCTGCGGGATGGACGGCATGGGGACCGCGTCCTTGCCGACCGCGGCGAAGCCGGCCGTGATCGGGTCGGACGAAGCCTTCTCCGCGGCGCTGATGAGCGCCGGCGGACGGTTGCCGGCCTCGTAGAGCGCGGTCTGCGCCTCGTCGGTCGACATGTAGTTCGTCAGGAAGTCGTTCGCGAGCAGGGCGTTCTGGCTCTGTGCGCTGATGTAGAAGCCCTGGACGCCGACGAACGGCTGAGCCGGCTCACCGCCCGCGGTCGGGACGGGGTCGATGGACAGGTCCATGCCCTTGAAGGTGTCGAGCATCCACGGGCCGCCGACGATGAACGGCGACTCACCCTTGGCGAACGCCGCGGTCGCGTTGTCGTAGGTGATGGCGGTGTCGAGGTTCTTGGTGCCCTTCTCGCCCTCCTTGGCCAGCCACTTGGCGAAGGCGATGCCCTCGTCGCCGCCCATCGCGAGCTTCGGGTTGTACGAACCGTCGGCGTTCTGCTCGAACACCGGGGCACCGAACGAGGTCTGCAGCGGGTAGTACGTGTAGGGGTCGCCCTGGTCGCTGGTCTGGATGAGGAACGGGAACTTCGTCTTCGCGGCCTCGCCGGCCTTGATCGCGTCGTCCCACGTCTTGGGGGCTTCCTTGGCGAGCTTGGTGTTGCGGATCAGCGCGACGTTCTCGATCGCGTAGGGCAGGCCGTAGACCTGGCCGTCCTGCGTGAACGCCTGGATCGAGACGGGCTCGAACTCCGACGTCTTGTCGCCGAGCTCGATCGGCGCGACGACGCCGTTCTTGGTGAGCTCACCCAGCCAGTCGTGCGCGCCGACGGTGATGTCGGGGCCCTTGCCGGTGGGCACCTGGGCGATGAAGTCCGCCTTGATGTCCTCGAAGTTCTTCTGGACGAGGGTGACCTTGGCGCCGGTCTCCTTCTCGAACGCGGCGGCCGCGTCCTGGACGGCCTTCTTGCGCGTCTCGTCGACCCAGATCGTCAGGGTGCCGCCGTCCGTCGGCGTCGTGGCACTGGCGCTCGCGGTGTCGGCGGTCGTCGGCGCCGTGGTCGCGTCGCCGTCGCTCGAGCTGTCGCTCGAGCAGGCGCTCATCGTCAGCGCGAGGCCGAGGGCCGCGGCAACGACAGGGATGCTCCGTCGCATCTTCGATCTCCTGGTTTCAGTGGGTGTGCCGGCGTCCGGTGTCCCACCGTCGCTGGCCTGATGGAGGGAACGTAGCCTCGTTGCAACACGGCTTGCAAGTCGTTACGGTAACTTTCAGGCAACGGTTGCAGTGGCGACCGCTGCGATGTCGCTCAACCCGGAAAGACCCAGGACGAGGAGGTCCCGTGTCACCCACGCTGCCCCCCGTGCGCACCCGACTGACGGATCTGGCCGAGCAGGCCGGCGTCAGCACCGCCACGGTCTCCCGCGTGCTCAACGGCAAGCACGGCGTCTCCACGCAGGCGCGCCAGGCCGTCCTCGCGGCGCTCGACGTGCTCGGCTACGAGCGCCCCGAGAAGCTGCGCACGCGCTCCGCGGGCCTCGTCGGCCTCGTCGTCCCCGAGCTCTCCAACCCGGTGTTCCCCGCGTTCGCGCAGGTCATCGAGTCGATGCTGACCGAGCGCGGCTTCACTCCCCTGCTGTGCACGCAGTCGCCCGGCGGCACCACCGAGGACCAGTACGTCGAGATGCTCCTGGAGCACGGCGTGGCCGGGATCGTGTTCGTCTCCGGGTTGCACGCCGACACGTCGGCGTCCAAGGACCGCTACCACCGGCTGCGTGCGCTGGGCATGCCGATCGTGCTGGTCAACGGGTTCGCCGAGGGCGTCGACGCACCGAGCGTCTCGACCGACGACGCCGCCGCGCTCGACCAGTCGTTCCGGCACCTGGTGTCGCTGGGGCACCGCACCATCGGCCTGGCGATCGGCCCGGAACGGTTCATCCCCGCCGCCCGCAAGCGCCACGAGTTCGCCGCCAACCTCGAGCGGCACCTGGGCATCACCGACCCGACGCCGCACGTCTACTCGACGCTCTTCACCGTCGAGGGGGGCCAGGCTGCGGCGCTCGAGCTCATCGCATCGGGCCACACGGCGATCATCTGCGGCTCGGACCTCATGGCCCTCGGCGCCATCCGGGGCGCACGCTCGCAGGGGTTGAGCGTCCCCGGCGACCTGTCCGTGGTCGGGTTCGACGACTCCAAGCTCATCGCCTTCACCGACCCGCCGCTCACCACCGTGCGCCAGCCCGTGCTGGCCATGGGCCACGCCGCCGTCTCCGCCCTCGTCGCGGAGATCAACGGCACGCCGGCCTCCCGCATCGAGCTCAAGTTCCACCCCGAGCTCGTGGTGCGGGCGTCGACCGGCGCCGCCCCGGGCGTGGAGGCGGCGCTCAGCGCCGCGTCCGCACCCGCCTAGGACCACCACCCGCACCTCCCGCGTCCCCCGAAAGGCACCTGCCGCTGTGACCTCGCTCGACATCCGCCCCGCCGTCCACCTCCCGTCCGCACCGGACGCCGAGTGGTGGCGGCACGCCGTCATCTACCAGGTGTACCCCCGCTCGTTCGCGGACGCCTCCGGAGACGGCATCGGCGACCTGGCCGGCATCACGGCCCGCCTCCCCCACCTCGTTGAGCTCGGCGTCGACGCCGTGTGGCTCTCGCCCTTCTACCTCTCGCCGCAGGCCGACGCGGGGTACGACGTCGCCGACTACCGGCAGGTGGATCCCCTGTTCGGGACCCTCGACGACTTCGACGCGATGCTGACCCACGCGCACGACCTGGGCCTGCGCGTGATCGTCGACCTGGTGCCCAACCACACGTCCGACGAGCACGTGTGGTTCCAGGCCGCGCTCGAGGCCGGCATCGGCTCGGCCGAGCGCGACCGGTACCTCTTCCGGGAGGGCCGCGGCGAGAACGGCGAGCTGCCCCCCAACAACTGGGAGTCGATCTTCGGCGGCCCGGCGTGGACCCGCCTGGCCGACGGCCAGTGGTACCTGCACCTGTTCGACTCGCGCCAGCCCGACCTGAACTGGGAGCACCCCGAGGTGCGGGCCGAGTTCGAGGACGTGCTGCGGTTCTGGCTGGACCGGGGCGTCGACGGTTTCCGCGTCGACGTCGCGCACGGCATGGTCAAGGAGCCCGGGCTGCCCGACTGGGACGGGCACGTCTCGATGATCGAGGGCACCGACGACGAGGACGTCGCGAACGGGTCCGGCAACCACGGCCCCATGTTCGACCAGGACGGCGTCCACGAGATCTACCGCGCCTGGCACCGCGTGCTCGCGTCCTACGCCGGTGACCGCGCGCTCGTGGCCGAGGCCTGGGTCGAGCCCCTGTCCCGCCTGGCCCGCTACGTGCGTCCCGACGAGATGCAGCAGGCCTTCAACTTCGCGTTCCTGGCCACGCGCTGGGACGCGCCCGCGCTGCGCTCCGTGATCGAGGCGTCCTACGCGACCGCCGACTCCGTGGGCGCGCCGACCACCTGGGTGCTGTCCAACCACGACGTCGTGCGCCACGCCTCCCGGCTCGGTCTCGCCGAGGCGGGCTCGCGTCCCAACGGCATCGGCGTGGGCGACGAGCAGCCCGACGAGGCGCTCGGCCTGCGCCGCGCCCGCGGTGCCACGCTCCTCATGCTGGGCCTGCCCGGCTCGGCATACCTGTACCAGGGCGAGGAGCTGGGCCTGCCCGACCACACCTCCCTGCCCGACGAGCTGCGCCAAGACCCTGCGTTCTTCCGCACGGGGGGCGTCGAGCGTGGCCGCGACGGCTGCCGCGTCCCGCTGCCCTGGGCGTCCGACGAGCCGGGCCTCGGGTTCTCGCCGACGGGTCTGACCTGGCTCCCACAGCCGTCGTCGTGGGCGGACTACGCCCTCGACGCCCAGCGCGGCGTGGCCGGCTCGACGTACGAGACCTACCGCTCGGCCCTCGCCCTGCGTCGGTCGCACGAGCTGGGCACCGGCGGCCTGGAGTGGGCCGACGGGTTCGGCGACGACGTCATCGCGTTCACCAACCGCGACGTGCTCGTCGTCGCGAACCTCGGCACGACGCCCGTCGCACTGCCGGCCGGCACAGTGCTCGCGTCGTCGGTCGAGCTCACGGGTGACCAGCTGCCCGGGGACGCGACCGTGTGGCTCCGCGTCGACGCGTGACGGCCCGCTGACCGTGCAGGTTCTGGTCAACGGCGCGGCCGCGTGGAACACGCTCGTCCACGTGGCCGCGCTGCCCGAGCCTCGCTCGCAGATGCTGATGGCGTCCCGCCACCACGACGGGATCGGTGGCACGTCCGCCGGCAAGGCGGTGACGCTGGCCGCGCTCGGCGTCGACGTCACGCTCTCGACGCTCCTCGGTGACGACGAGGAGGCCGAGAAGGTGCGTCGCGCGCTGCGTCACGACCGCGTGCGGCTCGTCGTCCAGCCGGCGCGGGCCGGCCGCACCGAGCGTCACGTCAACCTCATGGCCGACGACGGCTCGCGTATCTCGATCTACCTCGAGCTGCCATCGGGCCCGCCCGAACCGGCGGCCGACGTGCTCGCAGCGCTCGACACCGCCGACGCCGCGGTCCTGGACCTGGCCGACTCGTCCGTCCCGCTGCTGACCGCGGCACGAGCGCGGGGCGTTCCCGTCTGGTGCGACGTCCACGACGACGACGTCAGCGGCTACGCCCGACCGTTCGCCGACGCCGCCGACGTGCTGCTGGTCAGCGCCGACCGCCTGCCCGACGTGCGCGCCTACCTGCGCGCCCGCGTGGACGCCGGCTGCCGTCTCGCGGTCTGCACGGACGGGGCGCGCGGGGCGATCGCCCTCGACGGCGACGGCTGGTGGGAAGTCGCCGCCGCTCCGGTGGCCGACGTCGTCGACACCAACGGTGCCGGCGACGCGTTCCTCGCGGGGCTCCTCGCGGCGCACGCCGAAGGTCGGGGCACCGCCGAGGCGCTCGCCTGGGCGTCGGCCGTCGGGGCGATGGCCGTCACGACGACGGCACTGGGTGCACCGCACGCCACGCGGGTTGCGGCCGCCGCCTTGGCGTCCACGGTGCGCGTCGCCCGGGTCTGACCGCCAGGAACCTGGTCAGCCGCCCGAGACGCTCAGCTCGGCCTCGTGCAGCTCGCGGGCGAACTCGTCGGACAGCTCACGCGAGTCGAGCCAGCCGTACGGCAGGATCGGCCGCTTGGGCGAGCCGGCGCGACCGCGTTGCCCCTCGGCGGCCTCGCCCGGGTATCCCTGGGTGAGGTCGAGGGTCGCGAGGCGGTCGTCGAGCTCGGCCATCGTCGAGACCAGACCGAGCGCGGCACGCGTCTCCCCGCCCACGACGTAGCCCTTGAAGTACCAGGCCATGTGCTTGCGCATCTCGCGCAGGGCCTTCGACTCGTCGCCGAAGTGCTCGACCATCAGCTCGGCGTGCCTGCGGACGACGGTCGCGACGTACGCCAGACCGGGTCGGATGCGCTCGTCGGAGCCCGCGAAGGCCGCGGCGAGGTCGGCGAACAGCCACGGGCGGCCCTGGCAGCCGCGCCCGACGACGACGCCGTCGCAGCCGGTCTGCTCGACCATCGCCAGCGCGTCCTCGGCGGACCAGATGTCGCCGTTGCCGAGCACGGGGATGTCGGTGACGGTCTCCTTGAGGCGCGCGATCGACTCCCAGTCGGCCGTGCCGGAGTAGTAGTCGGCGGCGGTGCGCGCGTGCAGCGCAACGGCCGCGACGCCCACCTCCTGCGCGATCAGCCCGGCCTCGAGGTAGGTGAGGTGGTCCTCGTCGATGCCTTTGCGCATCTTGACCGTCACGGGGACGCCGTAGGGCGCAGCGGCGTCCACGGCGGACGTGACGATCGCGCGGAACAGGTCCCGCTTCCACGGCAGCACGGCGCCCCCACCGCGGCGCGTCACCTTGGGGACGGGGCAGCCGAAGTTGAGGTCGACGTGGTCGGCGCGGTCCTCGCTCGCGATGAGCCGGACCGCGGCGGCGACCGTGGCCGGGTCGACACCGTAGACCTGGACCGAGCGCGGCTTCTCCCCCGGCTCGTGGGAGATGATCCGCATCGACTCCTCGCCACGCTCGACGAGCGCGCGGCTCGTCACCATCTCGGCGACGTAGAGCCCGGCACCCGACTCGCGGCACAGGCGACGGAACGCGGCGTTGGTGACCCCCGCCATCGGCGCCAGCACCACCGGCGTGTCGATCGTCAGGGGCCCGATCTTCAGCGGAGGGGCGATCATGACGCCATTCTCCCATCCTCCTCCGGCTGCGCCTCACTCGCTCTCGCCGTGCGGGGTCGCCGGATGCCTGCCATGGTTGCGCCGGAACGTCTACGAAAGGAACACCCGTGGCCCTCTGGCTCGTCCTCATCATCGCCGGCCTCGTCCTGCTGGTCCTCGGCCTGGCCGGGCTCGGGCCCTTCTTCATCTACGTCGGACTCATCGTCGCCGTGATCGGGGTCGTGCTGGTCGTCGTCGGACGCGGCAACCGGAACGTCGGCGGTCGAAAGCTCTAGAGCAACCAGCCGTTCTCCTGCGCGATCCGCACGGCCTCGGCCCGCGTGCGGCCGCCGGTCTTGCCCATCGCGGCCGACAGGTAGTTGCGCACCGTGCCCTCCGACAGGAAGGTGGCCCGCGCGATGTCGGCGACCGTGCCGCCCTCCGCGGCCGCGGTCAGCACGTCCCTCTCCCGGTCGGTCAGCGGGCTCGTCCCCGTGGCCAGCGACTCGACCGCCAGGTCGGGGTCGACGACCCGCAGCCCGCGGTGCACGCGGCGCACTGCGTCGGCGAGCTGCTCGGCCGGCGTGTCCTTGACGACGAAGCCGCTGGCGCCGGCGTCGAGTGCGCGGCGGAGGTAGCCGGGTCGGCCGAACGTCGTCACGATCAGCGATCGGCACGACGGCAGAGCCCGGTGGAGCTCGGCCGCGACGGCGATCCCGTCCAGCCCGGGCATCTCGACGTCGAGCAGGGCGACGTCGACGGCGTTGTCACGGGCGGCGGCCAGCACCTCGTCGCCACGTCCCACCTGCGCGACGACCTGCAGATCGGACTCGAGGTCGAGCAGCGCGGCGAGCGCGCCGCGGACGAGCGCCTGGTCGTCGGCGAGCAGCAGGCGGATGGTCGTCATGCGGTGTGCTCCTTGCCGTCGGGGGCGGGGTCGCGGGTGGTGACGAGCAGGCGGTAGCCGCCGAGCGGGCTGCTCGAGACCTCGACCCGGGCACCGGCCGCACGCGCTCGCTCGACGAGGCCGTGCAACCCGTTCCCGCGTTCGTCGGCGACGGGTCCCGTGCCGTCGTCGTCGACCGTGAGCGTGTCCGGGCCCATCGCGACGACGACGCGCGTCGCGGCCGCGTGGCGAAGGACGTTCGTCGTCGCCTCGCGAATGGCCCAGGCGAACAGCACGCGCAGCTCCTCGGGCACCTCGTCGATCGTGCCCGGGACCTGCGCGGCGATGGCCGCCGAGTCGAACGCCTGCCGGGCGCCGGCCAGCTCCCCCGCCAGCGTCACGGCGCGCGTCGCGGTGACCATGCCCCGCACGTCCGCGAGCGCGGTGCGCGCCAGGTTCTGGACCTCGAGCATCTCCTGGCGTGACCGGTCGGGGTCGACGTCGTGCAGCCTGGCCGCCAGCTCGGCCTTGACCGAGATGACGGTCAGCGAGTGACCGAGGACGTCGTGGATGTCGCGCGCGATGCGTTCGCGTTCCCGCTCGACGGCCAGCACCGCGACCTCGTCGCGCGCGAGCTGGAGCTGGCGGTTGCGCATGACGAGCTGCGTGAAGCCGAAGACCGCAACCGTCGCCAGGATGACCGAGATCAGGAGGTCGTCGATCGTCTCCCACCCGGGGACCAGGCGCGGGACGACGAGGATCACGAGGCACGCCCACAGCGCGAGCCCGAGCGAGCGCGGGTCGCGCAGGAGGAACACTCCCGTGACGCACACGAAGACGAGACCGACGAGGCCGTCCTGCTTCGCGCCGAGACACGACACGGCCACCAGGACGGTCTGTCCGACGAGGTAGAGCGCGGCGTGCCGGTTCGACATCCGCTCGCCATGAGGGCCCGCCCGAGTGAAGACGACCCAGGCGAACGACAGGCCGAGCGCCAGCACCGCCGCCAGGGAGACGACCCGCTCCCAGCCCGGCACGCTGTCCCACGCGGCCTGCCACGGCTGCAGCAGGAAGACCGCCCAGACCACGCCCATCAGAGGGCCGACGACGCGCATGACCCGTCGCACGCGACCCGTCGGCGGCTCCCCGTCACCGGCACCCACCGCGTAGTACGCGGTGTCGCCCTGCGGCCAGTTCTGTCCGAGGCGCTCGCGCCACGTCGGCTTCCGGCTCACGGGAGCCACGCTAGCGTCCGCGCACGCCGACGACCCGGCACCTCGCTCGGTGCCGGGTCGCCGCGTCCTGGTGCTGGTCACACGCGTGCCGTGTCCCGACGGAAGCGCCACGCCGCGCCGGCGACGAACACCGCACCCCACGCGATCACGTTGACGAACGCCCACACCGAGACCGCGTCGTCGGTGACGGGGGCCCGCACGATCTGCGCGAGGCCGTAGGTCGGCACGAACTTCGCGATCGTCGCGAAGACGCCGTCCCCGAGCGGCATGAACAGCCCGCCAGCGAAGGAGAGCAGCGCCATGACCGGGCCCAGGATCTGCATGACGTTCTCGGCGGGGAGCAGGTAGCCCATGAACAGGCCGAACGCGGCGAACACCGCCGAGCCCACCCACGCCAGGACGAGCGCCTCGACGATCCGGGCCATGTCGCCGTCGGCGCCGGCGGGGATGCCGACCGCGGCGGTGACGACGACCGCCCCCAGGCCCAGCACCATCGCGCTGATGACCTTGGTCGCCACGTAGGTGACGGGGCTGAGCGGGGTCAGGCGCAGCTGACGCGTCCAGCCCTGCGCCCGCTCGATGGAGACGCTCGCGCCGCCGCTCGTCGTCGCCAGGATCGCGCCGTACAGGGCCATCGAGATCATGATCCAGGCGGTGACGTTGGCGTGCCCCACCGAGTCGGTCTTGTAGCTGTCGACGGTGCCGAACAGCAGGAAGAACACCGGCGGCATGACCAGCGTGAAGATCACGGTGCGGCGGTTGCGCAGCAGGCGGCGCAGCTCGACCTTGAGGTAGGTGAGGTTGAGGCCGCGCCGCGGCGCGGCGGCGGTGATCGGGACGGTGACGGCGCTCATGCGAGGCTCCCCTGGGTGGCTGCGTTCTGGTGGTCGGTGGTCAGGGCGAGGAAGGCGTCCTCGAGGCCGCGGGCGGCGATCTCGACGTCGGTCGCGTGCGTCGCGGTGAGCAGGTGGCGGGCGACGGCGTCGGAGTCCGTGGTGCGGACGAGCACGCGCTCTCGTCGGACCTCGACGTCCACGACCCCGGGCAGCGCCCGCAGCGCGGCCTCGTCGAGACCACCGTCGAGCTGACCGCCGAAGGACGCCGACACGATGCGCCCGCTCGTCAGGCTCTTGACCTGCGCGGCCGAGCCGTCGGCGACGACCTGTCCGTGGCTGATCATGACGATCCGGTCCGCGTACGCGTCCGCCTCCTCGAGGTAGTGCGTCGCGAACAGGATGGTGCGTCCGCGCGCCGCATCGGCGCGCAGGGCGTTCCAGAAGTCGCGGCGTCCCTCGACGTCCATGCCCGTGGTCGGCTCGTCGAGCACGATGAGGTCCGGGTCGGGCAGGAGCGCCAGGGCGAACCGCAGCCTCTGCTGCTGACCGCCCGAGCACTTGCCGACGCGCCGGTCGGCGATGTCGGCGATACCCGCGCGCTGCATGACCTCGGCCGCGGGCCGAGCGGAGCCGAAGAAGGACGCCGTCAGCTCGACGGTCTCGAGGACGGTCAGGTCCTTCAGCAGGCCGCCGCTCTGCATGACGGCCGAGACGCGGCCGGCGGCGATGGCGGCGCCCGGCTCCAGGCCGAGCACCTCGACGCTGCCCGCGTCCGGATCGGCCAGGCCCAGCAGCATGTCGATGGTCGTGGTCTTGCCGGCCCCGTTCGGGCCGAGGAAGGCGACGACCTCACCGGGTCGCACCGCCAGGTCGATGCCGTCGACGGCACGCACGGTGCCGAACGACTTGTGCAGTCCGCGCAGGTCCAGCGCGAGGGTCTCGGTCTTCATGCCTCGATCCTGACGCGCGAGCAGGCGTCGCTCCCCCGTCGCGCGTCATGGGTCCGGCATGACGGATGTCATGTCACGGCTCAACCTTCTGCGTGGGACGTGCGTCTTCTACGGTGTGACCACGATGCCGTACTTCCTCGTGCACGACGCCGTGCACGGACCGACCAGGCCGCCCGACGAGACCATCGACGTCGTCGTCGGGCGCGCCGCCAGGACGTCCAGGGCCGAACGCGACGAGCAGTTCACCGCGTTCATGGCCGCCCACCAGGACCACCTCCTGCACACCGCGTGGCTGCTCACCGGTGATGCCCACCGGGCCGAGGAGCTCGTGCAGCAGGCGCTCGTGCGGGCCTACTCGTCGTGGGACCGCGTCTCCACCGACCGGCTCGCGTACACCCGTCGGACGCTGGTCAACCTGCGGGTCGACTCGTGGCGACGTCGGCGCCGCGAGGTACTGACGTCGGAGCTGCCCGAACGCGGCGGCGACGACGCGCACGCGCCGACCGACGACCGCGACCAGCTGGTCCGCGCGCTCGCCCTGCTCAGCCCGCGGCAGCGCCGGATCGTCGTCCTGCGGCACCTCGTCGGCCTGCCCGAGGCCGAGGTCGCCGCCGAGCTGGGCGTCAGCGTCGGCACCGTCAAGTCCACCGCATCGCGCGGCCTGCAGCGCCTGCGCGAGTCCCTCCACGAAGCCGCCACCTCAGGGGAGCCCCGATGACCATCGCACCCGACCTCCGGCCCGATCCGGCGTTGGCCGCCCGAGCCGCCGCCGCGCGCCCGACCATGACGCTCGACCCCGACGCCGTCCTCGGCGCGGCACACCGCCACTCCACCCGACGGACGGCCGGGCGGGTCGTCGCGTCCGTCGCGGCGGTGGGCGCCGTCGCCGCCGTCGCCGTGAACCTGCCGCTCGGCGGGACCGGCACGGCGTCTCCGGCGTGGCGGACGTCCGGCCCGACCTCGACCGACCAGGTCGCGAAGACCATCCTCGACGGCGACCTGTTGACTCTCGCGCGAGGGGTCAAGGCCGTCAACCTGCCCGGTCCGCTCGAGCCGGCGTCGGCCGCGGCCCGCGCGAAGGTCGCGGGCATCACCGACGTCCGCGACCTCGGGCTGTCAGGTCCGGGCGGGACATCGGTCCTGATGTACAGCACACCCGCAGCGGCCGACGGTGCAGCGCGGCTGCTCGTGACCTACGCCGACGACGGCGTGCCCACCTCGTCCGGCGCCGACGCCTCCCTGTGGTCCTGGCGCGACGGCGCCACCGCGAACGACGCGGTGTGGGCGGCGACCGTCGTGGACTCGAACCATCGCCTCGACGCGGCACTCGTGCCGGCGGACCTGCACAACCCGGCCGCCGTCTCGTTCTTCGACGCGCCCGGAGGGCCGAGTTTCCAGGAGGTTCCCCTGTTCGACACCGGCAACGGCCGGCTCGCGACCGTCTTCACGACCATCTTCACGACCACAAGCAAGGTTTCCGACCGCGCCGGCCTCGTCTTCGTCGGGGACGACGGCACCGTGGTGGAGCCCCCGTGCCCAGCATCGACGCGCTGCCTCACGGTCGACGACGTCCCCGGCCTCGCTGCCCAGCTCCAGACCTACACGCCCGAGGGGCAGCGCGAGGCCGACGCACGGATGGACGCGCTCTCGAAGGCCGGCGACGCCGTGCAGGCAGCACAGGACGCACTCAAGAAGGCGCGGACCGCGGCCGAGAAGGACGCCGCTCAGCAGCGCGTCGACGAGGCCCAGCGCGCACTCGACGCGCTACCGATGCCCGGTGGCTGAGCAGCTAAGGGCACACACGTCAGGCCGGGCGCTCAGGGGGCGCGCCCGGCCTGACGTGCGTCAGCAGCCGATCAGGCGCTGCGCGAGGTAGCCGGTGACCTGGTCGAGCGCGACGCGCTCCTGGCTCATGTCGTCACGGTGCCGGATGGTGACGGCCTGGTCGTCGAGCGTGTCGAAGTCCACCGTGATGCAGAACGGCGTGCCGATCTCGTCCTGGCGGCGGTAGCGGCGGCCGATGGCGCCGGCGTCGTCGAAGTCGATGTTCCAGCTCTTGCGCAGCTCGGCCGCGAGGTCGCGGGCCTTGGGCGACAGGGCCTCGTTGCGGGACAGCGGCAGGACCGCGGCCTTGACCGGAGCCAGGCGCGGGTCCAGCTTGAGCACCACGCGGGTGTCGACCCCGCCCTTGGTGTTGGGCGCCTCGTCCTCGGTGTACGACTCGACGAGGAACGCCATGAGGCTGCGCGTCAGACCGGCTGCCGGCTCGATGACGTAGGGGACGTAGCGCGTGCCCGAGGCCTGGTCGAAGTAGGACAGGTCCTGGCCCGAGTGCTCGGTGTGCGTCTTGAGGTCGAAGTCGGTGCGGTTGGCGATGCCCTCGAGCTCGCCCCACTCGCTGCCCTGGAAGCCGAACCGGTACTCGATGTCGACCGTGCGCTTGGAGTAGTGCGACAGCTTCTCTGCCGGGTGCTCGTAGTGGCGCAGGTTCTCGCGCGCGATGCCCAGGTCCGTGTACCAGTCGGTGCGCGTGTCGATCCAGTACTGGTGCCAGTTCTCGTCGGTGCCGGGCTCGACGAAGAACTCCATCTCCATCTGCTCGAACTCGCGCGTGCGGAAGATGAAGTTGCCGGGCGTGATCTCGTTGCGGAACGACTTGCCGATCTGACCGATGCCGAACGGCGGCTTGCGGCGCGCGGCCGTGAGCACGTTGGCGAAGTTCACGAAGATGCCCTGCGCGGTCTCGGGCCGCAGGTAGTGCAGGCCGGACTCGTCCTCGACGGGGCCGAGGTACGTCTTGAGCATCATGTTGAAGTCGCGCGGCTCGGTCCACTGGCCGCGCGTGCCGCAGTTGGGGCACGCGATGTCCGCCAGGCCGTTCTCGGGCGCGCGGCCCTTCTTCTCCTCGAACTCCTCGAGCATGTGGTCCTCACGGAACCGCTTGTGGCAGCTCAGGCACTCGGTCAGCGGGTCGGTGAAGACGCCGACGTGGCCCGAGGCGACCCAGACCTGGCGGGGCAGGATCACCGAGGAGTCGAGGCCGACGATGTCCTCGCGGCTGGTCACCATCGCACGCCACCACTGGCGCTTGATGTTCTCCTTCAGCTCCACCCCCAGCGGCCCGTAGTCCCACGCCGACCGGGTACCGCCGTAGATCTCACCGCTCGGGAAGACGAAGCCGCGCCGCTTGGCGAGGGAGACGACGGAATCCAGGCGAGACGGTGCAGCCACGATCGAACACTCTCCAGAACTGGGTGGGCCCGCTGTTGGGTGCAACGGGCGAAGGACCGCGACAGGGTGCCGCGATACGAGCCCGCCCAGGCTACCGGCCCTAGGATCACGGCGTGAACGATGATCCCCTCGACGCGTTCGGGCTCGGAGGCCTCTCGCTCGTCGCCGCCCTCATCGTGCTCTTCCTGTTCGCCCTGGCCCGTTCGCACGCGACGTACTGGGCGGGGCGGGGCGTCGTGCGCGGCGCGCACACCGTCCACGAGACCGACCGCGGGTTCGCCTGGTGGCGCTCGATGATCACGCACCTCGAGGCGTGGACCAACACCCGCGCCGCCCAGCGCGGGCTCGACCTGGTGCGCGGGTGGGGGCCGATGGCCGTCACCGTCGCGTTCCTCATGTTCGGGCTCCAGACCGCGATCTTCGCCTCGGCGGGCCTCATCGTCATGAAGTACACGAAGTTCACGCTGGCGACCCTGCCGGGCGCGGCGATCTGGGCCGTGATCTGGGCGACGATCGGCGTCAGCTTCGTCTGGGGCGCCATCAAGCTGCTCGCCGCGTCGCCGGTCATCTTCACGATCGTCGTCGCGCTGATCGTCCTGGCCGTCGCGTGGTTCCTCCGCCGCCGCCTGCTGCGCCGCAGCGCCGAGGCCGCCCCGGGAGCGCACGCCGACCCGGTGCCCCGGCCCGCCGATCACGTGGGTCGCCACGTCGTCTCGAACGACGAGCCGACCACCGACACCCCGCGCACCTGAGCCCTCGGGGCCGCGTCAGCCGGGCTCGTCGACGTCAGCTGGGCTTGTCGACGGCGCCGCCGTAGCGGCGGTCACGGCGCGCGTACTCCTCCACGGCGCGCCAGAGGTGACGGCGGTCGACGTCCGGCCACGGCTCGTCGAGGAACACCAGCTCCGCGTACGCGGCCTGCCAGATCATGAAGTTGGACGTGCGCTGCTCTCCCGACGAACGCAGGAACAGGTCGACGTCCGGCAGGTCGGGCTCGTCGAGGTAGCGGGCGAAGACCTTCTCGCTGATCCTGTCCGGGTTCACCCTGCCCGCCGCGACGTCCTCGGCCAGGGCCTGGGCCGCGTCCGCGATCTCGGCGCGCCCGCCGTAGTTCACGCACATCGTCAGCGTGCAGGTCGAGTTGCCGCGCGTCTGCCGCTCGGCCGTCTCCAGCTCGTTGATGACCGACCGCCACAGGCGCGGCCGACGACCCGCCCACCGCACCCGCACGCCCCACGAGTCCATGAGGTCGCGGCGACGGCGCAGGACGTCGCGGTTGAAGCCCATCAGGAAGCGGACCTCGTCGGGCGACCGCGACCAGTTCTCCGTCGAGAACGCGTACGCCGAGACGTACTCGACGCCCACCTCGATCGCCCCGGCCACGACGTCCAGCAGCGATGCCTCCCCCGCCTTGTGACCCTCGACGCGCGGCAGCCCGCGCGCGTTCGCCCAGCGCCCGTTGCCGTCCATCACCACGGCGACGTGGCGCGGGACGAACTCCTTCGGGATCCGGGGCGCGACGGCGCCGGAGGGGTGCGGGTAGGGCGGGACGGGTGCAGGCACGGGTTCATTGTGCCCGCCCCGGCATCAGACCCGTTCGACCATCGGCAGCGAGCGCAGCTGTCGCTCGAGGTGGAACTGGCTGTACGCCGCCACCACACCGTTCGCCTCGCCTCGGTGCCGCTCGGCGCTCGCGTCCGCGACGGACCAGTCCCCCGCCAGCAGCGCGGCCAGGAGTGCGAACGTCTCCGGTGCGGGTGACGCGGCGCCGGGCGGGCGGCACCGCTGGCACACCGCACCACCCATCGCGATCGCGAACGCGTGGTGGGGTCCGGGCTCACCGCAGCGGGCGCAGTCCTCGAATGACGGCGCCCACCCCGCGATGGCGAGCGCGCGCAGAAGGTACGAGTCCAGCACCAGACCCGGGGCGTGCTCCCGGGTGGACAGCGCCCGGACCGCGCCGACGAGCAGCCAGTACTGCTGCACCGCGGGCTCGCGCTCCGCCTCGACCAACCGGTCCGCGGTCTCGAGCATGACCGTGCCCGCCGTGTAGAGCGTGTAGTCCTCGCACACCGAACGGCCGTACGCGCCCAGCGTCTCCGCCTGCGTGACGATGTCGAGGTTGCGGCCCGTCGACAGCTGCAGGTCGACGTGCATGAACGGTTCCAGCCGCGAGCCGAACCGTGACGTCGTCCGGCGGACGCCCTTGCCGACCGCGCGCACCTTGCCGTGCGTGCGGGACAGGAGGGTGACGATGCGGTCCGCCTCCCCCAGCTTGTGGGTGCGGAGCACGATCGCCTCGTCGCGGTAGAGGCTCACCGGGCCATTCTCCCCCCGAGCACCGACACGCCACGCGCACACGCCGAACCGAACCGCCGGCCTCCCTCACGCCACGCGCAGCTCGTGCTCCGCGACCAGCGCCCGGAAGGAGATGTCGACCACCGAGCCGAACCTCACCCTCCCTCGGTCGTGCAGGTCGTCATGGTCGTACCGGTCGTCATGGTCGTACCGGTCGGTCACGCCCGCGTGTTCCGCGGGCCGTGCAGGTCGTGGTGCAACGGGTGTCTCGCTGACGTAGCGGTGGCCCGTCGGCGTGGTCGTCTCGACCACGTGCCGAGCCGCCGAGGCGCCGGTGACGACCCGACGTCGATCCGCTCGCGTTTCCAGCCGGGCGCCTCCTTGACCAGGTTGCACTGCACGCAGGGCCCTTCACCGTTGGCAGCCGACGTCTCGCCGCCGGAGGCCGCGCTTGCGATGTGGTCGATGTGGCGGATCGGCGCATCGCAGTACGGGGTCCGACAGATGCCCTGGTCACGGATGCGCAAGAACTCCGCGAGACCTTCCGGGTGGAAACGCGACCGGGACGTCAGCGCGACCAGGCTCCCGCTCGGATCCGCGTACAGACGCCGCAACCACGCGGCATCCGTCGCGATCCCGGCCGCGGCGAGCTCGCGCGCGATCTGCGCGGGGATCACACCGCCTCCGGGGAGGTGCGCGGCCTCGTGCCCCGAGCCCAGCAGCGCCGAGTCGCTCATCAGGAGGTTGATGGTCACCGGGACCTCGTCCGCGCGCGCCTGGCCCGTCAGACGTTCGACCAGCGTGTCAGCCATGACCTGACCACGGCTTCGGGGCGCCGTGTGGTCGACCGTCACGTCGCCGCCACGCCGGTCCCCCGCTGTGGCCACATCGACTGCGCGCTGGTCTCCCACAGCCGCCGCCAGGTCCGCCGCGCGACACAAGGCGGCATACGCTGCGACACCCTGGGCGACCGGCAGCAGCGCGGTCAGGTACGTCATGGAGTCGGGCGCCGGGCGCCGCGTCACGCACCGCTCGGACTCGGCCTTCCGCGCACGCTTGACGACCGCGGCCGGGTCGAGCCGGGCCGCGTGCTGCCGGACGAGCGCCACCAAGCGCCGCGTGCCGAGACCGTCCAGCGCGGCAAGGTCCGCACACACCAGCGCGTCGATCTCGGCACGGTCCTCGCGTTCGAGGCACGCGGTCTCCTGCACGAGCTGGATCGCCTGGTGCTCCGACAACCGACCGTGACGCAGCGCCCGGAACGTGTGCGGCATCTCCGCCGCCCAGACCTTCGCCGCACCCAGGAGCACCCGTCCGCGGTACGGGGACTCGCGTCGAGCCAGACCCACCTGGCTCCCCACCCCGAGCCCGCGGCGTTGCGTCGGGACGCCGGCGACGGCCTGACGGTCGCGCTCGATCACGTCGAGGTCGACCGCCGCCTGCGCCTGGACCGCGCACGCCGCGGCCTTCAGCTCCTCGAGCGCTCCCAGCACGTCGACGAGCGCCCCGTCGGACCGGGGTACGACACCGTCGACGAGCCTGCGCGTCCACTCGAGCACGGCTGCCGCGGAGACCGAGGACGGAGCAGCGCTCGTCGGCACCTCGGTGGGTGGGGCGGCTGTCGTCATGACACCACCTTATCGAACACGCGTTCTAATAGCGCGGGTTCGTCCTGTCCGGATTGTCCGCTCTGAGCGAACGCGTGTGAGGCACCAACGGGCATCCGCCGGGAACTGTCGGGCGATTGGTGGGCACGCGAGGCGCGGGGCACCGCGCGAAGCATAGGTGCGGAGACAACGCGTGCGGGAGACGGTGAAGCGCGCATGCGTGACGCGACGCGGACAGAGCAATGCGTCCGCGACGCGACACGGGTGGGGCAACGCGTGCGGAGACAGCGGGGGGGGCGACGTGTGCGGAGAGGTCGGGCCGTGAGGCCGGGGGTATCAGGCGTGGGGATCAGGCACTGGCGTCACGGGCGGGCGGCGTGTCGTCGAAGCCGTATGCCGTCACGGCCGGAACAGCGCCAGCAGCCAGTGCGGACAGCACCATCCGCTCGTGCGGCACGACCGGATCCGGGAGCGCGCCGAGCGGGAACCAGCGCAGATCGGCGGCCTTGTCGGCCTCCTGCAGCGAGGGTGTCCCCGACCAGCGACGGCACTCGAAGAACCAGTCGACGCGTTCGTCGATCGCCTCGCCGGTCCCGTTCGTGCGATGCATCCCCGTGAGCCCGACGAGGTTCGCGAGGTCGATGCCGATGCCGAGCTCCTCGTTCGCCTCGCGCACGGCGGCGGCGTGCACCGACTCCCCCGCCTCGACATGACCGGCCGCCGCACACGCCCAGTGCCCGTCCATGTAGCCGGTACCGCGTCTGAGCTGGAGGAGGACCTCGTCGCCACGCCGGAGCACGACGTACGCGGCGGGAATCACCTGGAACCTGTCGACGCTCACGCCAGACACCGTAGGCGAGGATGTCGGCGTACCGCGCAGGAGCGGAATGAGGAGAGGTGAAGGCGATGGACGGCGACCAGTGCACGAGCGTCGACCGCACGAGCGACGGCCGCACGCTCGTCGTCGACGGGGAGACCTTCGTCGTCCGCCCGCCGGGCTGGCGTGGTGGCACGGGGACGAGCTTCGACTGGGTCAGCGGGCCGAACCCGGACTACGGGTTCTTCGTGGCACCCAACGACGGGCACGAGCTGAGCGAGGCCGATTGCGTCGACGCCATCCGCGAGTTCCTCGCGCACGTCGACCCGATCACGGGATACCTCGAGTGAGGTGCCCGCGCCGCCGACCCCGGTGATCGCCGGACCGTCGAGGGGTGGTGACGGCAGGGCTATCAGGGTGTCGGCGGCGCGAGTCTGCGCGCGTCGTCGTCGGGATCGCCGACGACGCTCAGCGCGCGCCCGACACGGCACGCAGGTGATGCCGCGATCGGGAAGTGCGACCGCCGTCAGCGCAGGTGGCGGTTGACGGCCGAGGTGATGGCCTTGAGCGACGCCGTGGTGATGGACGGGTCGATGCCGACGCCCCACAGGATCTCGTCGCCGATGGCGCACTCGACGTACGCGGCGGCAGTGGCGTCCCCGCCGGACGAGAGCGCGTGCTCGGCGTAGTCGAGGACGGCGACGTCGACACCGACGGACTTCAGGGCGGAGACGAACGCCGCGACAGGACCGTTGCCGGAGCCCTCGATGATGCGGACGTCACCGCCGTCGGCGAGGTCGACCGACAGCGAGTCGGCCCCGTCCTGCACGCTCGTCGTCCGCGTCCCGCGCAGCGCGAACCGCCCCCACGGCTCCAGGCCGCCGAAGTCCTGCGCGGGCGTCGCCACCGCGGCGGCCTCGACCGGCAGGTACTCGTCGACGAAGATCCGCCACAGCTCGTCGGCCGTGACCTCCGTGCCGTGCTCGTCCGTGTGCTTCTGCACCACCTGGGAGAACTCGATCTGCAGCCGGCGCGGCAGGTCGAGGTCCTTCTCGGACTTCATCAGGTAGCTGATGCCGCCCTTGCCGGACTGCGAGTTGACCCGGATGATCGCCTCGTACGAGCGCCCGACGTCCTTGGGATCGATGGGCAGGTAGGGAACGGCCCAGACGACGTCGTCGACGGTCTTTCCGACGCGCTCCGCCGACGCAGACAGAGCGTCCAGGCCCTTCTTGATCGCGTCCTGGTGCGAACCGGAGAACGCGGTGAAGACGAGGTCGCCGCCGTACGGGTGCCGCTCGTTCACGGGCAGCTGGTTGCACCGCTCGACGGTGCGGCGGATGTGGTCCATGTCGGAGAAGTCGATCTGCGGGTCGATCCCCTGGCTGAACAGGTTCATGCCCAGCGTGACCAGGCAGACGTTGCCGGTCCGCTCGCCGTTGCCGAACAGGCAGCCCTCGATACGGTCGGCGCCGGCCTGGTAGCCCAGCTCCGCGGCCGCCACCGCGGTGCCGCGGTCGTTGTGCGGGTGCAGCGACAGCACCACGGACTCGCGGTAGCGCAGGTTGCGGCTCATCCACTCGATCGAGTCGGCGTAGACGTTGGGCGTCGCCATCTCGACCGTGGCCGGCAGGTTGATGATCACCTTGCGGTCCGGCGTCGGCTCCAGCTCGTCCAGCACCGCGTTGCAGATGCGCAGCGCGAACTCCAGCTCGGTGCCCGTGTACGACTCGGGGCTGTACTCGTAGAACACCTCGGTGTCCGGGACCAGCTCCTCGTACTTCTTGCAGAAGCGGGCACCCGAGACGGCGATGTCGACGATGCCGTCCTCGTCGGACCGGAACACGACCTCGCGCTGCAGCGTGGACGTCGAGTTGTACAGGTGGACGATGGCCTGCTTGGCCCCGGCGATCGCCTCGTACGTCCGCTCGATCAGGTGCTCGCGCGCCTGGGTCAGCACCTGGATGACGACGTCGTCCGGGATGCGGTCCTCCTCGATCAGCATCCGGACGAAGTCGAAGTCGGTCTGGGACGCGGCCGGGAAGCCGACCTCGATCTCCTTGTAGCCCATCTGCACCAGCAGCTCGAACATCTCCAGCTTGCGGGCGGGGTTCATCGGCTCGATCAGGGCCTGGTTGCCGTCGCGCAGGTCCACCGCGCACCAGCGCGGGGCCTTCTCGATCCGGTTGTCGGGCCAGCGGCGGTCCGGCAGCTCGACCCGGATCTGCTCGTGGAACGGCCGGTACTTGTGGATCGGCATGGGCGACGGCTGCTGCGCGCTCGTCTCGAGATAGCTCATCACTTCTGTCCTTCGCTGCGTGTCTGCGGGTGGCCAGCCGGCACACGGAACACCGCGGCGAGGATCCGGCCTAGAAGGCCTCGCCGCGGCAGCGAAGAAGGAGGCTGTGGTGGAGCATGCGCGTCACACTACTCCCCGACCGCCCCCCGGGCGCAAACCGGAACACCCGACGAGACGGCCCGACCTAGCGCAACGCGACCAGGCTGTCCGCCGTCAGGGCGTACAGCTGGCTTCCGGCACGCACCACCCGCACGGTGCCGGCCGGCAGTCCCACCTGCCACGACAGGTCCCCGTCGGCGAGCGAGAACGCGGCGAGCGCGGGTGACCCGTCGGCCCCGCGGACCATGGTCGCGATGCGGCGCCCGTCGCTGAACACGGCCGCCGGCCCGTCGCCCGCGACCGCCTCCACGGGGCGCTGCCACACGCGCGTACCCGTCGCGGCATCCAGCCCGACGAGCGACGTCGTGCGCGCGAGGACCACCCGACCGCCCGCGTCCGCGACCACCCGGGCATCCGGCTCGATCGTCGTCCACGTCGCGTCCGACCCCCACGGCCTGTCGTAGGCGCGGAGCGTGAGGACGCCGTTCCCGCGCTCGACCGTCAGCAGCCGGTGGTTGCCCGCGTCGTCGACGAGAGCAGGGCTCACGGCCTCGCCGTCGACGAGGGCCAGACGACGCCCTGTGCCGTCGCGCAGCACCGAGCGGGCGCCGACGATCCCGTCGTGCAGGTGGTAGCGGATCCCCACGACGGTCCCGTCGGGGCGCAGTCGCACGTTGTCGTCCTGGTTCGTGGGCGCGGCCGACGAGCTGCGCTCCCCGTCGAGCGAACGTCCGTCGCGCACGTCGAGGACGAGGCGCGCAGGCAGTGCGGTCGCGAGCACCACCTGTCCCGCGACGGCCAGGTCGAGGTTGCGTGCCTCGGGCAGGCCCACACCCACGTCCGACGAGGCGCGCCAGCGCTCCGCCGCCGTGGCGCCGTCGAGACGCACGACCGCGATCGCGACCTCGCCCCGGGGCCACCCGGCCAGCAGCACGTCGTCGCCGGCGGCCCGCGACGCGACCCACACGCCCGGTACCTCGGCGTCGAGCAGCACGTCACCCGTCGCGGGCGCGAGCGCGACGACCCTCGTCGAGCCGGCGCCCTGCCCGCGCCCTCCGACGAGGCAGACGAGCCGGTCGCCCGTCGTCACGCAGTCCCGCACCGTCGCACCGTCGGGCGTGACGGCACGACTCCAGCGCACGTCTCCCGTGACCGCGTCGACCGCGTCGAGGGTGCGGCCGTCCGACGACACGACGACGGTGCCCCCGACGAGGACCGGTGCGAACCCCGCGCGCGCCGGGACGCGCCACACCTCGCGGGGCGCCTGCTGCAACGAGCGGACGGCCTCGCTGAAGGCACCCGCACCCAGGACGTCGCGCCGCTCACGCTCGGCCACCACGCGCGGCACCAGCACCACGAGCCAGACGAGCACGAGCGTGACCCCCAGCGCGAGCCCGGTCGCGGCCGCGCGGTGCCGTCCGCTCCAGGAGACGAGCGCGTGGGTCCCGTCGGCGAGGCGCGCGGGTGGCAGGCGCTCGTCCTCGTCGACCTGGACGAGCAGCAGCTCCTGGCCCCGGCGTCGCGGCCCCATCCCCGCACCGTACGTCCCGGCGGCCCGCACGACGACCTCGGTCGCACCCGGGCCCGACCGGCGCGCTCAGTCGCGCGGTCGCGGGCCCCGCACCAGGACGAACGACGAGTCGCCGAACGCCACGCTCGCCCCCGCCCGGAGCCGGACCGGCTGGTCCACCGGGCACACCACCTGAGCGCCGTCGGGCAGCGTCACGACGGTGCCGTTGGTGGAGCCGCGGTCCGCGACCCAGACGCCGTGCGGCGTGACGGCCACCTGCAGGTGGGTCTTGGACACGGAGCGCGTGGGGTCGACGACGCGGACCAGCTGGACGTCCACGGCTGCTGCGGGGTTGCGGCCGACGAGCGCGACACCGTCGATCACGACGCGGCGACCGTCGCTGAGCGCGAGCTCCGCCGTGTCGGGCGGCGTCGCGACCTCGACCACCGGTTCCGGGGCCACGTCCGGTCGCGGCGCCACACGGCGCGTCATCTCGACCTCGGGGTCGAGCTCCGGGAACGCAACCTGCGCCACGTCGAGGGAACCGACCTCCAGAACCGTCGCGGGTGCGGCGGTCACCGCCGCACCCGCCGGCGACGGCGCGGGTGACGTGGCGGGTGACGGGGCCGACCCGCGCGCGCGGACCGTGCCGATCGTCGGGATCGCCCGCGTGTCGACGTCGGGGCCGTGCTCACGCGGAGCGAGCGGCGCCAGCACCAACGGCGTGCTGCCCGTGACGGTGGGGGCTCCGGTCGCATCGGGCGCCGAGGCCCAGTCCGGGACCTGGAGCGGTGGCGGTGCGGGCGCCCACGGCGAGGGTTCGGCCGCGCTGCGGCGTGGGCCCTCCGGCTCGAGCCGGACGTCGCCCGGCGCATCCCCGAACCACGGCACGGCGGTGTCGGCACCGACGAGGTCGACGACCTCGTCGCGGGCGGCACGGTCGTGCCAGCCCCGGTTGCGACCCGTGCGGTCGAAGGCCGGCGAGGCGAGCACGACGAGCTGCCCGATGCCGAGCACCAGCGAACCGGCGGCGACCACGAACCCCCGGAGCAGCACGCGGAGCATGCCGATGGGTCGCAGGGTGTCGACGTCGACCGTCCGCATGCGCAGGACCAGGCGCCCGACCGTCCAGCCGAGCAGCCCGTGCGCCACCCACTGCCCCACGACCACGACCAGCACCAGCACCGCGCCGAGTGCCGCGAGCCCGGCCCGCGCCGTGTCCGGTGCGGCGACCTCGGCCAGAGCGAGCGGCGTCGCGGCGAGCGCGACGAGCACCCCGTCGACGAGCCACCCCAGGAATCGGCGGCCGAGCGACGAGACCCGCGCGGGCGCGGCGACGAGCGGGGCGGGGGCGGGACTCATGAGCTTCTCCGGGTTCGGGTGCCGCGGCGCGCGGACGGCGACGACGCCTGCGGACGCGGGCGGTGGCGCCCGCGCAACGAGCTGAGCGACAGGCGGGCACGCAGGCGTCGCCGGCGGGTCACACCGCCGTGCATCGCCTTGACGGCAGTGTCGACGTCGGCCCAGTACGCCTTCGCCTCGGCCGACGTCGGCGGCTTGGCCGCGAACGTCGCGCGGTCGGCCTGGCGTGCGAGCCGGGTCACCGTCAGCGCCACGGCCGGCTTCGCGGACGCCGTCGTGAACGCTTCGCCCAGCGCCCGCGCCGACTCCGTGCGCGTCGCGTGCGCCAGCACGGGCTGTCGCAGGTCGACGGCGGCGTCGAGGACCTCGTCCCAACCGCCCGCCATGCGCTGCGACGTGTCACGCGTGCGCCGACGACGCCGCCGGCGACGGGCCTTGAGCGCCCCGATCACGAGGAAGGGCAACGCGAGGATCAGCAGCGGCACGGCGACGGCGCCACCGATCAGCGCCACCGTGCGCCACAGCGGGACGCTGTCGTCGGCGCTGGGCGGCGCCTTCGGGGCGGGCTGCTCGGTGTCGTCGTCGGGCGGCTTGACGGCGTCCGGCGCCGCGGGCGGTGGCTGCACGACCTGCGGCTGCGGGTCCGACGGCGTCGGTTCGTCGCTCTCCTGGGGAGTCTGCTCGCGGGGCGGCGTCGGGTCGAAGGGCACCCAGCCGTGACCGTCGAACGCGATCTCCACCCACGCCGAGATGTCGTCACCCGTCACCGCCAGCGGCTTGCCGTCCTCCTGCGTCACCGTCGGCTCGAAGCCCAGGACCACGCGTGCGGGCAGGCCCATCGCGCGGGCCATGAGCGCCATCGCGGACGCGTACTGCTCGCCGTCGCCGATCATCTGGTCGCCGCCGAGCAGCGACGACATGCGGTCGGCACCGTGACCGGACAGGGACTTCGCCTGGCCGGCGTCCGTCAGACCGTTGCTGAAGTAGCCCTTCTCGTTCAGGAACTGCGCGAGGGCACGCGCCACCTGCACCGGCGTCCCGGCGTCACGCGCGACGTCGGCCGCCGTCACGGAGACCTCCTCGGGGACCCCCGTGTCCTGGGGCAGCGTCACGTCGGACTCGCTCGCACGACCCACCTGCGCGTCGGTGGGCTCGCGCGGGACGACGACGTCCATCGTGTAGTCCAGGCCCTTGTGCACGCCGCCGGTGAGCACCGCGCCCTCGGTCGACTCGTTGAAGCGCAGCCCGTCCGCGGCGTCGGAGTCGTGGACGTCGATGCTCGTCGGCTCGCCGACCGTCGGCAGCCACACACCGGTGAGCCCCTCGACGTCGATCGAGACCGTGGCGCGCGTGCCACGGTCGGACGCGGGGATCGTCGAGCCCACACGGCGGA
>Ga0222423_1000235_pt1 | contig 47345 bp, 46 predicted proteins | sample 3A0metagenome_FD_182472 | JGI IMG/M metagenome (GOLD analysis project Ga0222423, IMG submission 182472) | Enriched microbial communities from leaf-cutter ant dump, University of Wisconsin, Madison, United States - 3A0 (version 2) | ecosystem: Environmental > Terrestrial > Nest > Insects nest >...
CCGGGCTCGGGCTCATTGCGGCGCTGATCTTCGATGCGGGAGCGCCCCTCGCATGGGCTCTCGCGGTCATGCTCACGTTGAGCATTGTGGGCGTCGCCGTCCAGGTGCGCGTGCGCGCCCGCTACCTCGCGCGCGTGAGGAACGGCGACGTCATTGATCGCGAGCCGTGGAGCTCCCTCGACCAGCCCTACTCGGCCTAAGGGCGCCGCTCCTGGTGCACTCAGGAGCGGCGGGCTCATCAGCAGCAGCCGGGGGTGCAGCATCCGTTCTCGTCACACATGGCCATCCTCCTTCCATCGATAGATGTCGATGAATGGAGTGTGGATCATACATCGACGTCTGTCAATGTATGTGGGATGATGGGGCATGCCCGCGCGCGAACCCCTCCCTATCGTCGACCTCGCCTCATGCTGCCCCGTAGCCACCGGCACCCCTATGACCTCCACGGACGCCGACGCCCTCGCGCGCTCGCTTAAGGCCCTCGCCGACCCCGCTCGGCTGCGACTCATCTCCATGATCGCGGCCCACGACAACGCCGAGGCATGCGTATGCGACCTCACCGAGCCGCTCGGCCTGGCTCAGCCCACGGTCTCGCACCACCTCAAAATCCTGGCCGACGCTGGGTTCGTCTCTCGCTCCAAGCGCGGCACTTGGGCGTACTACCGGTTGGTTCCCGAGGCGCTCGACAACGTGTCCGCCCTGCTCACCAACTCGTGACATGCTTTTTGGCATGCCCCAACCCACCCCACACCCCCTCGACATCTTTGGCACTCCGGCCATCGCCTTTGCGCTCGGCACCGGAGCCTTTGCGATCGCCTGCCTTGGCGTGTGGTTCTGGGTGAGCGAAGACGCACCGCTCGCCGGCGCCGCGATGATCGCCATCGCTGCCTTTGACGTGGTGCTGCTGGTCGCCGCCCGGGTGCGCAAGCGTCGGGCCGCTCAAGCGCGAGAGGAAGCCGGCATCATCGAGCCCATGGAGAATCGGCCGCCCACATAAGCCGTCCCCGCGCGCGCACCTCGCCGGTGGTGGCACCATAGGGCGACACCGGCGCGCGGCGAGGAGGCACGTCATGACCGGCCCAGCTGCGCCCACCAAGCTGCGGGCGCCACATCCGCGGCCCACGGCCGTGCCTCGCGAACGCCTGCTCGCGGCCCTCGATGCCGGCGCGGCGGCACGCGTTGTCCTCGTCTCGGCCCCCGCCGGGTTCGGCAAGAGCACCCTGCTGTCCCAGTGGATCGCTCGCCGCCCACCCTCGCACGCCGTGGCATGGGTTTCGCTCGACGACGGCGACAACGACCCCACCGAGCTGTGGCGCAACATCGCCACAGCAATGGGCCTCACCCTGCCCGACGCTACGGCGGGCTCCGTGCTCGAGGCCCTCGCCAACGCTCCCCTCACCCTGGTGCTGGACGATTACCACCTGCTCGAGAGCGCCACGGTGCAGGACCACGTGGCGGACTTCATCCGCCGAGCGCCCCAGCAGGTGCAGGTGGTGATCTCCACGCGCGCCGACCCTCGCCTTCCGTTGGGACGCCTGCGTGCCCAGGGAGAGCTCGTGGAGGTGCGCGCGGCCGACCTTCGGTTCACCGAGCCCGAATCCCACGCGTACCTCACCGGTGCCATGGACCTCGACCTCACTGCCCAGGACGTTGCCGCCCTGGCGTCGCGGACCGAGGGGTGGATAGCGGCCCTGCAGCTGGCCGCGCTGTCGCTGCGCGGGCGTCGGGACCCCGCGGAGTTCATCGCGGCCTTCGCGGGCGACGACCGCTTTGTGGTGGACTACCTCGCCGAGGAGGTGCTGCAACGGCTCTCGCCTCGACTCTCGCAGTTTGTGATGGACACGTGCATCCTGGACCGCCTCAGCGCCCAGGTGTGCGCCGCGGTGGCCGGGCTCGACGATGCCGGCCCATTGCTCGAGGAGCTCGACCGCGGGAACCTCTTTATGGTTGCGCTCGACGATCGTCGCGAGTGGTACCGCTATCACCACCTCTTCGCGGACATGCTCCGGGCGCGGCTGCGCAGCGCGGACCCCCAACGCATGCGCATACTCCACGAGCGCGCGAGCGCCTGGTGGGACGCACAGGCCGACGCCCACCGCGCCATCTCCCACGCCCTCGCCTCTGGCGACGCCGAGCGCGCGGCCGACCTCATCGAGGCGTGGGCGCCGCAGGCCACCAGGGACCGTCATGAGGCCACGCTGCGCCACTGGATCGAGGCCCTCCCGCCCCACGTGGTCAGCTCGCGCCCCTACCTGGCGCTCACCCACGTGGGGGTGTTGATGCAAAGCGGCGAGTTCGCCGGCATCGGCGCGCTCCTGGACTCCGCTCAAGCCGCAGTTGACGCCGCCGCAGGCTCCGCGGATCCGGCGCAGCGGCCCCTCCCAGCGATGGCGAGCACCTACCGCGCCGCGCTTGCCCAGCATGTGGGCGACCTCGAATCGGCCGCAGCGCATGCACGACGCGCCGCCGACCTCACCGACCCTCACGACCACCTGGCTCGCGGCGCGGCCGCCGGCCTTGCCGGTCTCATCACCTGGAGCCTCGGCGACCTCGCCGCGGCGGAAGGCTCGTGGCGAGAGGCGCTCGCGAGCCTCGAACGCGCGGGGCACGTCTCAGACGTCATGGGCGGATCCATCGCGCTGTCCGACATTCTCATGGCGCAAGGCCGGGACGCCGACGCGCTGCGCACCTTGGAAGACGCCCTGCGGCTCGGCGCTCGCCAGCAGATTCCGCCGCGCGGCAGCGCGGACATGCACGTGGGCATCGCCACCGTGCACTGGCGCGCCGGCGACCTTGCCGCGGCACGCGAACAGGTGGCGCGCGCCGACGCGTTGGGTGAAGCGGCCGCGCTGCCGCAGAATGCGTACCGCTCGCGCGTGGTGCTCGCGCACGTGCTGTGGGCGCAAGGCGACCTTGACGCCGCGGCCGATCTTCTCGCTCACGCCGAGCTCGTCTACGACGGCGACTTCTTCCCCTACATCCGCCCCATTGCCGCCATGCGTGCCCGGCTCGATCTCGCGCGCGGCCGCCTCGCGGCCGCGCGCGCATGGGCCCGCACGAGTGGCCTCGACCTGAGCGACGCACCCACCTACCTGCACGAATACGCCCACGTGACGCTCGCCATGGTGAGCCTCACCGACGCTGACGCCGCCACCGCTCGCGCCGCGGCATCCCTGCTCGAGCGCCTTCGCGACGCCGCCGAGCAGCGCGGCGGATCGGGGAGCCTGCCAGAGATTCTCGAGGTGCTCGCGAATGCCAAGGCGGGCAGCGTTGACCGGCCCACTCCCGGCGCGGGCCCTGGCGCCTTGAGCGCGCGTGAGCTGGACGTGCTGCGGCTGCTGCGCTCCGACCTCACCGGCCCCCAGATTGCGCGCGAGCTGTTCATCTCCATCAACACCCTGCGCACGCACACCAAGAGCATCTTCGCCAAGCTCGGCGTCACCAACCGCCGGGGCGCCGTGAGCGCCGCCGAGCGGCTGGACCTGTTCTCCCGGCCGTAGCCACAATCACCACCCCACTCACCACATGTGGTGATGTGCGCTCACCCTGCGCACTCGTAGCGTCCACAGCGTTGGCCGGCGCCCCAGGCGAGTTCCCCGGCCAGCGTGAGGAGAACCATGACCACCGGTCCCGACGCACGTCGCTTCGAGATTCGCGTCCGCGGACGCATCGATGGTCACTGGACGGCGACCTTCGAGGGTCTGACCCTCGACACGTCAACACCCGGCGTCACCGCCATCCGCGGCGAGTTCGCCGACCAGGCCGCGTTGCACGGCGCGCTTGCGGCCCTGCGCTCGCTTGGCATTCCCCTCATCTCCGTAACCCCACTCGACTAAGGAGTTCCCATGTCCACGCCCACCCACACCGCACAGCCACCCACCGCACGGGCCACGGCCCGTCTCGCCGGCTGGCTCTACCTCGTCACCTTCGCCTCGTCGATCCCCGCGGTTGGACTCCTGGCCCCCATCCTCAACGACCCCGCCTACATCCTGGGCTCCGGCAGCGACACCTCCGTCATGCTGGGGGCACTCCTGGACATGATCAACGCGGCCGCATGCATCGGTACCGCGGTGGTGCTGTATCGCGTGGCTCGCCGGCAAAGCGCGGCCGCGGCACTGGGCTTCGTCACCGCCCGTGTCATGGAAGCGGCCATCATCATGATCGGCGTGGTGGCACTGGTTGCCGCCGTCACCATGCGCCAGGACCTGGCCGACGCTGCCGGCACCGACCCCGCCGCGCTTCAGGCGGTGGGCACGTCCTTGGTGGAAATGCGCAACGCCACCTTCCTCTTGGGGCCAAGCCTCATCCCCGGCATCAACGCCCTGCTGTTGGGCACCGTGATGTACCGCTCGGGATTGGTGCCGCGCATCATTCCCACGATGGGCCTCATCGGCGGCCCGCTCATCATCGCCTCCGTGGTCACCACGATGCTCGGCATCAACCACGAAGGCTCGGTATTCGCCGTTGCCGCAACCGTGCCGATCTTCCTGTGGGAGCTGACGCTCGGGGCGTGGATGGCCTTCAAGGGTTTCCGTGACACCCCCATCACCGCGGCCATCGATGCGAAGGCAGCCCAGCGTGTCTAGGCTGCCTGTGTCGTGACCCACGCGGTACGGGCCGCGCTGCGCCTCACTCGTGTTCGGGTAGGCGCGGCGCGGCCCAGCCGCGATCGTGACCCATGAGCGCCGCCCGCGTCACGCTTGCCGCGCCAAACTTGTCCCGTACCGCGTCGAGGGCGGTATCCAGGGAAGCGTCGGGCACTGAGCCGGCACTAGCGTCGGGCCATTCCAAGGGGAGCTGGGGCTGGATGGCCGTGGCGGGAACGAGCTGCGAAAACGAGACGCCGATGAGCGTGATGCCCCGCGCGGAAATCTGGGATTCGACGCCGGCAAGCAGCCCCTGCGCCACGCCAAGCAAGACGTGTGTGCTGTCCGTGGCTGCGGTGAGGGTGCGTGACCGCGTGGCCTTGGCATAGTCGCCGTAGCGAAGCCGCAACACCACGGTGCTGCACGCGGATCCGCGATCGCGTAGGTGCTTGGCCAGCCCGTCCACCAACTGGGTGAGCATCAGCTCAAGCTCAGCGAAGCTGCGCGTGCGGTTGCCCAGTGCGCGTTGGGAGCCGATGGAACTGTGGCGCTTGGCGCCCTCCACGGGCCGCGGATCGCGCAGCCGCGCCAACGCATGCAGGTGTGCACCCGCCGCCTTGCCCAGCATCTGTTCGGCAAGCGACGCCTCAAGCTCCGCCAACTGCCCCACCGTGTGGATGCCACGCGCGTGGAGCTTCTCTGCCGTCACGGCGCCCACTCCCCACAATCTCTCCACGGGAAGGGGGTGCAGAAACGCCTCCTCGCGGTCCGGCTCCACCACCAGCAGGCCATCGGGCTTGCTGACCGCGCTCGCGACCTTGGCGAGGAACTTGGTGCGCGCCACGCCCACGGAGATCGCGAGGCCCGCCTCGTCACGCACGCGCTGGCGAAGACGAACGGCAATCTGCTCGGGAGTCCCGGCGATTCGCCGCAGGCCACCCACCTCAAGGAACGCCTCATCAATCGAGAGCCCCTCCACGTAGGGAGTGGTGTCGTGGAAGATCGCAAAAACGGCGCGGCTCGCGGCGGAGTACGCCTCCATGCGCGGCGGCACCACCACGGCCTCAGGGCAACGTGCCAAGGCGGCCTTGACGCCCATTGCGGTGCGCACCCCACGGACCTTTGCCTCGTAGCTCGCCGCGGCAACCACGCCACCGCCCACGATCACGGGCCGTCCGCGCAATGCGGGATTGTCGCGCTGCTCAACGGAGGCGTAGAACGCGTCGAGGTCGGCATGCAACACCGTGGCTTCGCCGCGCACCTCGCACCTCCTGCATGCACCTTTGGAGGAATCGTCTCACCAGCATCCGACCCTCCTCTACACACGCTGAGGTGCCGGCGCGGCTCGGCGCCGCGTCGGCACCCGTGAAATGGTGGATGGGTCCGGCGAAATCGCGATTTCGCCGGACCCATCCACCATTTCAGCGAGGGGTGGGGGTGCTACCCGCCAGAGACCACCGACACGTGCTCCCGCGCGTGCTCCCCGGACTCCGCAATGTCCAGAATCGCCAGAGCAAGGTCCGGCGCATAGAGCACCGAGGAGCCCTCGGTATCGAGCATCGCCACCTCGCCACCAAGGCGATACGAGCCTGACGCCTCCCCCGGAATCCAGGACCCGTACTGAGACGCGGGCGAGAAGAACGTCCAATTCACGCCCTGCGGCGCCGCGAGCAGGGCCTCGAGCGACGCATGGCCCGCCTCGGCCTCGGCGCGGATGGCCTCGGCGACCTCACCCTCAATGAACCGCGGCGCCCCAGCCGCGGGGCGCAGAGACGAGAAGCCTCCCACCACCAGCAGCCGCACCCCTGTATGCGCCGCACGCTCCACGAGCAGTCCCGCAAGAACCGGGGCGGCCTGCGCCTCACCACCGCGAGACGACGTGGCGGCAACCACCACGTCGGCTCCACTCAGCGCGGAGTCGAGCACCTCAGGCTCCAGCGCGGAGCCGGTGACGTAGCGCACGCTGGCAAGCGGAGCGTCAGGCAGCGAACGGGAGACGACGGTGACGGCGTGGCCGCGGCGAAGGGCCTCGGCAACCACGGCAGCGCCGGTATAGCCGTTGCCGCCAATGACGGTGATGCTGGACATGTCAACGGCCAACGCGCTCGCCCAACGAGGCATTCCGCGCGCCAGTAGGATGCACAGCATGGAGTCAATCCGCGTCTTTGCAGGCACCGGTGGCAGGCAGTTCGCGGAGGCCATGTGCGCCGCGCTCGATGTTCCGCTGAGCGGCTCGGAGCTGCATCGCTTCGCCAACGACTGCCTTGAGGTGCAGCTGCTGGACAACGTCCGCGAGCGCGACGTGTTCCTGGTGCAGCCCATCGTGGCGCCCACGCAAGAGAACCTCGTGGAGCTGCTGCTCATGATCGACGCCGCGCGCGGCGCGAGCGCGCGGCGCGTCACCGCCGTGATGCCGCACTTCGCCTACGCACGCAGCGACAAGAAGGACCACCCGCGCATTTCCATCGGCGGCAGACTCATGGCGGACATGCTCGTCACCGCCGGCGCCAATCGGGTGCTCACCATGACCCTGCACGCTCCCCAGGTGCACGCGTTCTTCCGCATCCCCACGGACCAGTTGCATGCGCTCGAGGAACTCGCCTCGCACTTCCGGGTCTACGACCTCGCCAACACCACCGTGGTGTCTCCGGACCTCGGCAACGCCAAGTCCGCCTCCAAGTTTGCGCGCCTGCTCGGCACGCCCGTTGCCGCGGGCGCCAAGGAGCGCTTCCAGGGCGACCGCGTGGAGATCTCCCACCTCATCGGCGACGTGGACGGCCGTGACGTGATCGTGCTCGACGACGAGATCGCCAACGGCACCACCATCAGCGCGATCCTCGACAAGCTCAAGGAGCACGGTGCGCGCCGCGTCTCCATCGCCTGCACGCACGGCATCTTCAGCAACGGCGCGCTGGAGCGCATCGGGGACGACCCCCGCGTCCACGAGATTGTCACCACGGACACGGTGCCGCACACGCTCACCTTTGCGCACCCCAAGCTCACGGTGCTGAGCGCGGCCCCGGCCTTCGCGGAGGCCGTGCGGCGCATTCACTCAGGCGAGTCCGTCTCCGCGCTGTTCGCCTGACGCTCCGCTTGGTGGTCCCCCACCCACCGGTCCATCCGCTCCCACCAGCCAAAGAGCCACTCGTCGGCACCCGTGGCCGGGGCGGGCGATGCGGTCCACGACTTGAGCGTGATGCGCTTGTCCACGGGAAGCTCCCGCCAGATGTCTCCCACGGTCTCGAGCCGGTCAAGGCCCGTGTGCGCGAGCATGATGACCTCCGCGCCCGGAGCGGCCTCCACGGCGGTGAGCAGTCCGCCGGAATGCGGCGCCATGACATTGCTCATGGCCTCGGCCCGCGCCGCGAACTCCTCGCGACCAGACTCGCGCAGCTGCCGGATGCGCCGCACTCGCCTGCGCGGGGTCACGTTGCCGCCCTCGGGGAAGATCAGCAGCGCGTCATCGCCATCGAGCCCGGCGGCGAGTTCACCGATCGCCTCGGCACCCCCAACCGCTCGCGGCCGCTTCTCGCGGTGCGGGGTCACGAAGCGCGTGGGCAGGCGATTGAGGAGCACGTCGATAGCGGGATCCCACTGCAGGGTGTCCTTGAGCACAATGGCCGGCTCGCGATGGAATCCGTTGAGCAGGGTGTGGACGATGATGAACGAGTCCGCTGGCCCCGCGTGCCGGCTCGCCACGATCAGCGGGGTGTTGTGGGGATTGAGGTCTCCCTCGGAGTCATCGACGTCGATGGTGAGCCGCAGCAGCCACCGCGCCGCCCAGAACAGCGAACCCAGCATGGCGCCCGCCAGCCGGTAGTGGGCACGCTGGAACCGCTCTCGCCGCAATGCCCAGCCAAAGCCCGACGCTGCCCACAGCCCAAACATCGCCACCAGTGCCGCCGCATCCCACAGCAGATACAGGCCCACCATGAAGATCACGCGCAGGATCCGCAGCCTGCCCGGCAGCGCCCACGCCACCACGCCGCTGACGAGGATCCCAAACCACACGGCAAGCGGAAGCCACACAAAGGCGATGAGCACCACGAGCGGGGCGAGCACCACGCGCCGCACCCACAGCGGCGGGAGCCTCCACACGCGTGCCATCGTCACCGCCCTCGCAAGTAGTCGCGGGTGGCGAGGTGCGCCGCCTCGATGCGCCGGTGCGTCACGTCCATCTTGCGGTACGAGCCAAGACGATCGTCCCCCGGCTGCCGCCCGCCATAGGGGAGCACATGCACGGTGACCCCAGGCGGAAGTGACGCCATGTCGCGGGCGAAGCGGTGGCGTCGGGCAATTTCAAAGGACACCCGCGCCACCTCAGAGGGCTTGGTGGGAACCGCGAGCGGCTCCTCCACCCTGCCCACCTGGAGCACAAAGATCTCGGTGGCCCCGCGCACCACGGCCTCGCTCAGCGGGATGGAGTTGACGATGCCGCCGTCCACGTAGTGCTCGCCGTTGATGAGCGTTGGCGGGAGCGCGGCAGGGACCGACGCCGAGGCGAGCACGGCGTCAATCACCGGGCCAGAGTCAAACCACACCTCCGCCGCCCGCTCAATGCTCGAGGCGCACACGGCGAACGGCACCGCGAGGTCCTCGAAGCTCGCGTCGGCGCCGATGATCGACCCCAGCAGCTCACGCAGCGGCCGAGGATCGTTGAGATGGGTGCGGGATTGCGCGAGCCGCTGCATCTGCCGCATCCACGAGTCGCCATAGACGGCCGACGCCGTTGGCGAGGCCCACGCCTCCACGAGAGTCTCCACCACGGACGGCGAGGGGTCATGTGCCACGGCCGCGCCGTTGATGGCGCCGATGGACGTGCCCACCACGAGGTGCGGCACCACGCCCTCCTCGAAGAGCGCCTGGAGCATGCCCACCTCGACCGCGCCGCGCACTCCCCCTCCGCCCAGCACGAAGGCCACTGTCATGAGGTCCAGGCTAGCGGCGTCATAGGGTGGGCGCATGATCGAGAACCTCACTCTTAACGACGGCCACGCGCTGCCGGCGATCGGCTTTGGCACGTATCCCTTGCGCGGCGAGGAGTGCTACTCCGCCGTGCGCTCCGCTCTCGACGCCGGATACCGGCTCATCGATTCGGCCGTGAATTACGGCAACGAGGAGGAGGTGGGCCGCGCAGTGCGCGAATGGCTGGCCGACACCGGCACCGCTCGCGACGAGGTCACCGTGCAGACCAAGCTCCCGGGCCGTCACCACGGCTTCGAGGCCGCGCTCGCCTCCGGCCGTGAGTCGCTCGCCGCCCTGGGCCTTGACCGCATTGATGTGCTGCTCATCCACTGGCCCAACCCCAGCGTGGGCAAGTACCACGAGGCGTGGCGCGCGCTCCTGGAGCTGCGGGAGCAGGGCGTGGTGCGCACCGTGGGCACCAGCAACTTCACGCAGGAGCACCTTGCGCGGATCATCGGCGAGACGGGAGTCACGCCCGCGATCAACCAGATTGAGCTGCACCCCTACTTCCCGCAGGCGCAGATGCGCGCGGAGCACGCGCGGCTGGGCATCGTCACCCAGGCGTGGAGCCCGCTTGGCAAGCGCAGCGCTCCCTTTGAGGTGGGCGCGGTGGCCGACGCTGCCCGCACCCACGCGGTGACGCCCGCCCAGGTGATTCTGCGCTGGCATCACCAGCTGGGCTCGGTGCCGCTTCCCAAGTCCGCGCGCCCGGAGCGGCAGGCGGCCAACCTGGATATTGGCGGCTTTGCATTGACCGACGCCGAGGTCGCCGCGATCAGCGCGCTCGGCAAGCCGGATGGCCGGCTCTTTGACGGCGACCCCGATCGCCACGAGGAGATGTAGGGCTCAGCTCGCGGCCGGCTCTGCGGCCGCGAGAAGGGCGTCTGCGATGGCGTGCCAGCGCTCGAGGAGGTCGAAGGCCGTGGGGTCTCGCAGCCAGTTGAGCTGCAGCCCATCGCCCACGGCGATGAGTTGGCGGATGAGCTCCTCGGGGTTCGCGTACTCGGCGCCCACGATGGGCGCGAACTCGGCAACGATGGTTTCCGCACGGGTGCGGAAGTACTCGTGGCCGGGATGGCGGGGGTCGATGGCCTGCGCCTCGACGATGGCGAACAGTTCAGCGGCCTTGGGGCGCGCCACGATGTTCTCGATCACGGAGTCGAGGATGCGGCGCGTGGTGCCGGGCCCCGGCTGGACGCCCTCAAACAGGGCGGCATCGCGAAACTCGCGGTAGTCAACCACGGCCACCACCAGTGTGGGCATGTCGGGGAAGTAGTGCATGAGGCCCGGTGCTGACATCCCGCAGGCACGCGCCAGGCCTCGCATCGTGAGGCCCTGATGACCGTGCTCATCGATGATCGCGAGCGCCGTGGCGAGGATGCTCGCACGGCGGGTGTCGCGGTCCATCCGTGCTCTCACAGGCCTCCTTGCCAAGACTTGCGCGCCGCCAAGTTGCGCGCTAACATCACATTATCTAACATTGTTAGATAGCGCGCGGGCGTTTGATTCCCCCCCCTTAACGCCCGCGCGCTTTTTCATGCCTCCATACTCTGGCATCAACCGCACCGTACGCACAGCACCCCGGCAATGACGCACTCAAAGGGAACCATGCGAGACACCATCACCGAGGCGCGGCGCATCGTCGCCGGCCTGGACCTCGACCACATCATCGGCCTGCTGTCCGGCAAGGGGCTGTGGTACTCCCAAGACGCACCCGGGGTGCCGTCCATCATGCTCACCGACGGCCCCCACGGCATCCGCAAGCAACTCGACACCGCGGACACCCTTGAGCTCAGCAAGTCCGTTCCCGCCACCTGCTTTCCCACGGCGGCGGCGCTCGGCTCCACGTGGGATCCCCAGCTGCTCGAGGAGGTGGGCGCCGCGCTTGGCCGCGAGTGCCGTGCCGAGGACGTGCACGTGCTGCTGGGGCCGGGCCTGAACATCAAGCGCCACGGCGCGGGCGGGCGCACCTTCGAATACTTCTCCGAGGACCCTTACGTCAGCGGCCACCTGGCGGCGGCACTCGTGCGCGGCATCCAGTCCCAAGGCGTGGGTGCGTCCGTCAAGCACTATCTGGCCAACAACCAGGAGCATCGGCGCATGACGATCGACACGATCGTTGACGAGCGCACGCTGCGCGAGATCTACCTCACGGGCTTTGAGATCGCCGTTCGCGAGTCCTCGCCGTGGACCGTCATGAGCTCCTACAACCTCGTCAACGGCGAGCACGTGGGAGAGAGCCGCACTCTCATGACGGACATCCTGCGGGACGAGTTCGGCTTTGACGGCCTCGCCATGACGGACTGGGGCGCCACGTATGACCGCCCCGCCGCGGTGCACGCGGGGCTGGACCTCGAGATGCCCGGCTCCAACGGCGCGTGGGACGAGCGCGTGCGCGCGGCCCTTGACGCCGGCACCCTCAGCAGGGCCGACCTCGACGAGGCGGCGGCGCGCGTTGTGGACCTCGCCTTGCGCACCACCACCTCCCTGCCCGACGCTGCCACGGTTGATCACGCCGCTCACCACCGCTTGGCTCGCCAGGCCGCGGCCGCCGGATCCGTGCTGCTCACCAACGACGGCATCCTGCCGCTCGCCGCGGCGGGCACGATCGCCGTCATCGGCGCCTTCGCCGAGACCCCCCGGTATCAGGGAGCGGGCTCCTCGCTCGTCACGCCCACGCAGATCGACGCCTTCCTTCCCGCGTTCCGCGAGGCCGTTGGCGACTCTGCCGAGGTGACGTACGCACCCGGCTACGACGCACGAACAGGAGCAACGACCCCGGCGCTGCTGGACGAGGCCCGGGAGGCGGCGTCGGGCGCCACGAGCGTTGTGCTGCTGGTGGGGCTGCCCGCCGCGCTCGAATCCGAGGGCTTTGACCGCACCACCCTGCGCCTGGGCGAGGGCCACGAGGCGCTCATCGCGGCCGTCACCGAGGCGAACCCGCGCACCGTGGTGGTGCTGCTCAACGGCGGCGCGCTCGTGACGCCGTGGGCGGACAAGCCGGCCGCGATCCTCGAGGCGTACCTTGGCGGACAGGCCGGAGGCAGCGCCATCGCCGACGTTCTGCTGGGCGTGAGCGAGCCCGGTGGCCGCCTCGCCGAGTCCTTCCCCAACGCGCAAGAGGACGTGGCCGCGGATCGCAACTTCCCCGGCGGCCTCACCCAAGTGGAGTACCGCGAGGGGCTCTACGTGGGCTATCGCTTCCACGACAGCGCCGACGTTCCCGCGCGCTTCCCCTTTGGGCATGGCCTGAGCTACACGAGCTTTGGGTATTCGAGCCTGAGCGTGCGCAAGTCCCGCAACGGCTACACCGTCACCATCACCGTGACCAACACGGGGGATCGCGCGGGCTCCGACGTTGTGCAGGTCTATGTCCGCGACCTCGAGTCCTCGGTGTACCGCCCGTACCAGGAGCTGCGCGCCTTCGCCAAGGTTCACCTTGCTCCCGGCGCGAGCCAGCAGGTCACGCTCCGGCTTGACCGCCGCGCATTCGCGGTGTGGGACGTGGCGAGCCACTCGTGGGCGGTTGAGGCGGGCGAGTTTGAGGTGCTCGTTGGCGCCTCCTCCCGCGACATTCGGGCACGCAAGATCATCCGCGTGGCGTCCGACGACGTGGTCACCCCCGCGCCCGGCCCCAGCGCCTTCGTGGCTACCGATGAGGAGTTCGCGGCCATGCTGGGGCATGAGGTGCCCACGGCGCGGCCGCAGCTTCCCTTCACGCTCGACTCCACGCTCGGCGACCTGCGGGTGAGCTTCCTGGGCCGGCGCGTGGTCGCCATGGTCAACAAGCGCATTGAGAAGCAGCTGGGACTCGCCGACGCTTCGCCAGACGATGCACAAGCGGGCATGTTCGCCACCCTCGTCGAGGAGCTGCCGATCCGCGGCCTCACCATGATGTCGGGGGGCGAGTTCTCGCTGGCCACCGCACAGCGACTCGTCACCGCGCTCAACCTGACCACCCCCAAAGCCTGGCGCCGACGCTGAACCTGGCCCAGCGTCGGGCCGCCGCGCGTGCCATGCTGGACCGGTGAGCAGATGGGAAACGTGGGCGCGCCTTGACCTGGGCGACCACGGGATGGGCCTGCGGCGCGAGGACCCTCAGCGCGTGGGATATGTGGAACTGACGGACACGCTGAGGTGGGTGCCGAGCGAAGGCGAGGACTGGTCGGTGCCGATCCGCGACCTCACCGTGCGCACCAAGCGGCGACGCTTTGCGCCGCCCCACAACGGCGTGGAGCTTGAGGTGCCCGGCATGGGGACGGTGCGGGTGCGGGCGCTCGCGCAGCGTGCGGGAACGGCGATGCCGGCGCAGACCGCCTACCAGGCGCAAGCGCGGCGGTCACGGACGCTGCTGAGCGAACTCGTGCGGCGCGGGGCCGCGTACGACCCCCACGACTAGGCGCTAGTCGAGCCGCTCCGCATGGACGGTCTGCGGCGCGTTCGCCACCTCCCAGCGGCTCTTCTCGCGCGCGGCGAGGGCAAGGAAGACCCCCCACACCCCAAGGTCATCGATGTACCCGATGATGGGCAAGAGCAGCTCGGGAACGAGGTCGATGGGCGAGATCGTGTAGACCACCGTGAACGCGCCCATGAGCCAGGTGGTGGGAGCGAGTTTGTGCTCGCCGCGGAATACCGCCTTGGTGAAGCTCCACCAACTCATGCTGACCTCCCCTGACTGCGCGTGATTCCAGGGTAACCCGCGCTCAGCGTTCGAGGACCGTGGCGACCGTGTCACCGATGTACTCCACGGCCTCCTGCGTGAACTTCTCGTGGCCCGGGTAGGCGATGTGCCAGGCGTCGATGACCGCGAGCCCGGCCGCAACGGCCGCCGACGCGCGCACCAAGTGCTCCGGCTTGATGGTGGCCACATCGTCAACCCCTGACAGGCCCTTGGCCAACTCGATCGCGAGGTTGTTGATGACGCCCGAGTTCTCCAGCTCCGTCCCCACCACGGCCTTGAGCTGCGGGTCCTTGAAGATCGCCACCTCGTTGGGCTCGCAGGCAGCCACCGCGGTGACCACCTGGCCGATGAACGCTCGGCGGCTCGCGACGCTCGTGAGGTCTGGGTCCGTCTCCACCACCTCGCGGATTGCGGAGATGGGCCGGGCCACGATCGCCGCGAGAATCTCCTCCTTGGACGCGAAGTGGTAGTACAGCGCGGCCTTGGTGACGCCAAGAGCGTCGGAGATGTCGCGAATGGACGTGCCCGCGAAGCCGCGTTCCACGAACAGGCCGCCGGCCACCGCGATGATGCGCTCGCGCGTATCGGTTCTGCGTGCGTCCACTGCCGCTTCCGTGCTCATGCCCTCATCCTCCACCGCGCCGCGCCAAGAAATAACTTGACGAACGTTTAGTTAACGTGTCACTATCGGCCTGCAACCATCTTACCGGTCGTTTAGTCAACTCGCCAGCACCACCTGACAGGGGAATCATCATGAAGACCATCGCCCGCTTTTCCACCCGCCGGCCACTGGCCGTGATGCTGGGATGGCTCACGCTCGTTGTGGGCCTCCAAGTGCTCGTTGCCGCCGTGGGCCAAGACATCCGCGATACCTACGCGCTGCCCGGCAGCGACTCGCAAGCCGCCTACGACCTCCTCGAGGAGCGCTTCCCCACCACGGCCGGCGACTCCGACACCATCGCGTTCAAGGCCGCGTCCGGGAGCATCCAGTCGCAGCGCGATCAGATCGACGCCGTACTCGCGACTCTTGCCGACGTGCCCAGCGTCGCCTCCATCACCAGCCCCTTCCAGCCCGACGCTGTAGGCCAGATATCGCCCGACGGCACCATCGCCTTCGCCACCGTCACCTACAGCGACCAGGCCTACAACCTTCCCATCGAAGACATCGAGGCGGTCTCGCATGCGGTGGCTGACGCCAATCGCGACGGGCTCGTTGTGGGCCAGGCGGGCCAGCCCGCAAGCCGGCTCACCAACCCAGAGGTTGGTGCCGGCGAACTCATCGGCATCGCCATCGCCGCCGTGATCCTGTTCCTCGCGTTCGGCTCTCTCGTTGCCACCACCGTGCCGCTCATCTCCGCCGTAGTGGCCCTCACCGGGGCGATCGCCACCCTTGGGCTGTTCTCCAACCTCAGCCCCGCGTCTACCTCCGCGCCCACGCTCGCCGTGCTCCTTGGGCTCGGCATCGGCATCGACTATGCGCTGTTCATCGTCAACCGCCACCGCATCGGGCTGCGAGCCGGGCGCGAGGTTCGCGAATCCGTGCGGGCCTCCGTCACCACCTCCGGCCGCGCCGTAGTGTTCGCCGGCATCACGGTGTTCATTGCGCTCGCCGGCATGTTCGTGCCGCAGATCGCCTTCCTGTCATCACTCGCCATCGCCGCCGCCATCACCGTGGCGTTCTCCGTCACCGCGTCCATCACGCTCGTGCCCGCGCTCCTGACCCTGTATGGCCACCGCGTGCTCAGCCGCCGCGAGCGCCACGCGCTCAGCCAGCACGGCGCCATCCCCAACGCCGCACCCCAGCCGGGACGGTTTGCTCGGCTCGTTGAGCGTCGGCCCCTCGTGACAAGCCTCGCCGCGCTTGCGGTGCTGGGCACCCTTGCCGTGCCCGCGCTGTCGCTGCGGCTGGGCAATGCCGACCAAGGCAACGACCCCGTCGGCTCGCCTACCCGCACCGCCTATGACCTCGTCGCCGAAGGCTTTGGCGCGGGCGCCAACGGCACGCTCGTGGTTGTTGCCGAATCCGGCAGCCTCGGCACCCTTGCCGCGAACATCTCCGCGGACGCAGACGTTGCCGCCGTGCAAGGGCCCATCCCCAACGCCGACGGCACCGCTCAGATGCTCGTGGTGGTGCCCGCCACGTCGCCGCAAGACGTTGCGACCGAGCAGCTCGTGGAGCGCATCCGCGATGAGTACGTGCCCGAGGCGGGAGTGGACGCGCATATTGGCGGATCGGTGGCGAGCCAAGCGGACTTCACCGACGCCATTGCGGACTCGCTGCCGCTGTTCTTCGCCATCGTCATAGGACTCTCTGTCATCGTGCTGATGGTGGCGTTCCGGTCCGTGGTGCTGCCGCTGGTTGGCGCCGCGATGAATCTGCTGTCTGCGCTTGCCGCGTTCGGCGTGATTGTTGCGGTCTTCCAATGGGGATGGGGCCACTCGATCATCGGGATCGGCGAGGGCGGGCCCGTTGAGCCGTTCGCGCCGCTGATTCTGTTCGCGCTGCTGTTTGGGCTGTCGATGGACTACCAGGTGTTCCTCGTGTCCCGCATCGCCGAGCTGTATCACGGCACCGGCGACAACGCTCTCGCGGTGCGCCGCGGCCTCGCCGAGGTCTCGCGCGTCATCATCGCCGCGGCGTCGATCATGGTGGTGGTGTTCGGCTCGTTCGTCACGTCCGATTCCCGCGTCATGAAGCTGCTGGGGCTGGGGCTTGCCGTGGCCGTGTTCATCGACGCGTTCGTGGTGCGCGTGGTGCTTGTGCCCGCGATCATGCGGCTCTTGGGGCGCGCCAACTGGTGGATGCCCGCATGGCTCGACCGCATCCTGCCGCACCTGGACATCGACGGCGACGACCACGCGATCACCGAGTCCGGCGCGGAGCGCGGTGCAGGGCCCGGTGCGGGGCGCGAGAGGGAGCTCGTGGACGCCTAGCCGCCGCGCGCGCAACCCTCCTCCACACAATATGGCTCCCCGGGACGGGGCTCTGCATCAACGTGCCTGGTAGATAGCCGGTACTGGTTTCACCGAGTGCATAGTGTGTGGAGGAGGGTCACCTGCAGCAGGGTGTCGGCTGTGCGGGCCGTGCGGACTATGCGGGGAGGACCTCACGCAGCTCGCCCGTGTGCACGTCAAAGACGAATCCGCGCACCTGCGTGCTGTCCACGAGGAACGGCGAGCGGCGCAGGCGCTCCATGGATTGGCGAAGATCGGCATCCAAATCGTTGAAGGACTCGGGGCTCCACGCGGGCTTGAGGCCGGTCTCTTCGAGGAGCTGGTTGCGCAGCTCGTCATCGGTGAACGTCAAGGAACCGCAATTGGTGTGGTGAATGAGGATGATCTCGCGAGTGCCGAGCTTGCGCTGTGACACCGTGAGCGAGCGGATCACGTCATCCGTCACCACGCCGCCCGCGTTGCGGATGATGTGCGCGTCACCGATATCCAGGCCGAGCATCGCGAACGTGTCCAGACGCGAGTCCATGCAGCTCACCACCGCGAGCTGACGCCGCGGCGGCAGCGGCCGGTCCGGGATGTAGGCGGCCGCGTAAGCGCGGTTGTTCTCGATCAATTCATCAGTGATGGGCATAGGGCAAGAGTACGGCGCGTTGTGGGATGCCCTTCCCGCGGGAGGGGCGGGCGGTGCCGCGCCCGGCCCCGCGGGCGCGCGCTCCACCACGCGCCTCCCTCCCGCGCCACCCTCCCTCCCGCGCGAATGTGCGCCTGAGGCACGGAATTGAGCGGCCCGAGCAAGCTGCGTGCGTCTTAGGCACCCAATCCCGCCATGAGTGGATCGCGACGGGGATTCAGTGGAGGAGCACCGCGCGCGCTTCAGCGCTTCCGCAAAACGTGCCGGAGACGCACACAGGACGCGTGCCACCCCCAAAAGAGTGCCGCAGGCGCACATTCGCGGAAGGGGGGTGGGGGTGGGGGACGGCCAGGGGTGCGGGGCGGGTGCGGGTGGGTGCGGGGCGTGAGGCGCTGCGCCCCATGGCAGGATGACCGCATGTCTCGCATCTTCATCACCGGCTCGGCGCAGGGAATTGGCGCGGAGTGCGCGCGCCAACTCGCGGCGCAGGGCCACGAGGTGGTGCTCCACGGCCGCACCCCGGAGCGCGCCGCGGCGGCCCACGAGCAGCTGCCGCAAGCCGCAGCTGCGGTGAGCGGCGACCTCGCCTCGCTGGCGGGTGCGCGTGCGGTAGCGGAGCAGGCCAACGCCGCGGGGCCCTTTGACGTCGTCATCCACAACGCTGGGATCGGCGGCGGCATCGCGGAACGCACCCTCACCGAGGATGGGCTCGAGCTCATCTTCCACACCAACGTGGTGGGGCCCTACCTGGTGACGGCGCTCATGCCCGTGGCCGCGCGCATGATCTACCTGACGTCCGGCCTGGAAAGCCAAGGGGTGTGGCAGTCGGATGACCTGCAGTGGTCGGCCCGCGAGTGGGACGGGATGCAGGCCTACAGCGACTCCAAGCTGCACGATTCCATGCTGGCGTTCGAGCTCGCCTCCCGGCATCCGGAGTCGATCATCAACGTCGTGGACCCGGGCTGGATCAAGACGCGGCTGGGAGGCCCCAACGCGTGGGACGACGTTGAAGACGGCGCCGAGACGCAAGTGTGGCTCGCCTCGAGCACCGATGACGCCGCAACACGAACGGCCCGCTATCTCAAGCGCCGCGAGGAGCTGGAGCCCAACCCCGTGGTGCGGGACATGGCGGCACGCATGGAGCTCGTGGCGCGGCTGGAGCGCATCACGGGCGTGCCGCTGCCTTAAGCGGCAACGGACCCCCTACCACTGGAGATAGAGGGTCCGTCGCCGGAAGGGCTGCCGGGGCGCCGCGCGCCCGACATCGCAAACCTACCAGGGGTAGGTCACGTTTGGGGTGGTGGGTCAGCGACCCCCCATCGCGTAATAGGCGGCGTTCCAGCGAATCTGCTGCTCGAACGCCTCAACGGTGGTGCCGGCGTCAATCGTCAGCAGCTCAATGCCAGCCATGCGGGCAAAGTCCTTGACCACCTGCGGATCCAGCTGGGTAGACATCGCGGTGTGGTGTGCGCCTCCCGTCTGCAGCCACGCGCCAACGGCCGTGGTGAAGTCCGGGCGCGGCTTCCACACGGCGTGCCCAACGGGAAGGTGGGGCATCGGCTCCGGCAGATCCACGTTGTCCACCTCGTTCATCACGAGCCGGAACCGATCCCGCATGTCGCTGAGCGCCACCACCACGGCGGGCCCGGCGTCGGCCGTGAAGACCAGCCGCACCGGGTCTTCCTTGCCGCCGATGCCCAGCGGGTGAATCTCTAGCCGCGCTCGCCGCGAGGACAGCGCGGGATTGACCTCGAGCATGTGCGCGCCGAGCGACAGCTCCTCGCCAGGCACGAGGTGGTACGTGTAGTCCTCCATGAGGCTTGCGCCGCCGGGCAGCCCCGCGCCCATCACGGCACACAGCCGCACCAGGATGGCCGTTTTCCAGTCGCCCTCCGCGCCAAAGCCGTAGCCGTCCGCCATGAGCCGCTGCACGGCGAGCCCGGGCAGCTGACGCAGCTCGCCGAGGTCCTCGAACGTGTCCGTAAACGCGGTGAAGCCACCCTCCTCGAGGAAACCGCGCAGGCCGGCCTCGATCGCCGCCGCGTAACGCAGCGAGTCGTGGCGCTCGCCTCCGGGCAACAGCTCCGGCGCCACGTCGTAGGCGGCGAGATACTCCTCGATGAGCGCATCGATCGCGGCGTCTTCCACGGCGTGTACGCGCTCGGCGAGCTCGTTGACGCCCCACGTGTTGATCTGCGCGCCGAGCACCACCTCCGCCTCGGTCTTGTCGCCTTCGGTGACGGCAACGAAGCGCATGTTGTCGCCAAATCGCGCCACCTTGAGCGTCTTGGCCGCCGCAATGCCCGACGCTGCCCGCGCCCAGGTGCCAATGCGTCGGCTGACCTGGGGAGACGAGGCGTGGCCCACCACGGTCACGCGCGGCACGTTGAGCCGCGTCTCGATGTATGCGTATTCGCGGTCACCGTGGGCGGCCTGGTTGAGGTTCATGAAGTCGAAGTCGATCTCGCCCCACGGCAGTTCGCGGTTGGCCTGCGTGTGCAAGTGAAGCAGCGGCTTGGTGAGCGCGTTGAGCCCGGCGATCCACATCTTGGCGGGGCTGAACGTGTGCATCCAGGTGATGACGCCGATGACCCGCGGGTTGGCGGACGCCTCGACCATCGCGTCGAGGATCCCGTCCCGGCTGATGAGCACGGGCTTCCACACGATCGTGACGGGGATGTCACCGGAGGCCGTCAACAGCGACACGACCTCTTGCGACTGCTGCGCCACTTGCGCCAGCACCTCGTCGCCATAGAGGGTTTGGCTGCCGGTGAGGAACCACACCTCGTAGTCGGCGAGGCGGGGAACGATGCTTGTCATGCGAGGCCTCCTTGGGGCTGCTGTCCGTAGACGTTCTGGTAGCGGTCGAACAGCGCGTTGATCGCCGTGGGTTCGATGGGAACGGGGGTGCCGAGTTGGCGGGATAGGTGCACGGTGCGCGCCACGTCCTCACACATCACGGCCGCCTTCACGGCGTCGCGGGCGTCCTTGCCGATGGTGAAGACGCCGTGGTTGGCCATGAGCACGGCGCGGCTGCGGTGGTGCTCAAGAGTCGCGACGATGCCGCGGCCGATGGAGTCGTCGCCGATGATCGCGAACGGCCCCACGGGGATGTCGCCGCCAAACTCGTCCGCCATGGCGGTGATGACGCACGGGATGGGTTCGCGGCGCGCCGCCCAGGCGGTGGCATACGGCGAGTGGGTGTGGACCACGCCCCCCACGCGCCCCAGCTCGCGGTACACGTAGGCATGCGCGGCGGTGTCTGAGCTTGGCGAGCGGTCCGATCCGGGCGTCCCGGGAACGGGGTGGCCGTCGAGGTCGCACAGGATCATGTTCTGCGGCGTGAGGTCCTCGTAGTCCACGCCCGAGGGCTTGATGACAAAGTGGTCGGTGCCGCTCACACGCTCGGAGACGTTGCCCGCGGTCCACACCACAAGGCCGTAGCGCACCAGCTCGGCGTGCAGCGCGGCCACCCGTTCCCGGCTCGCCGCGATGGCCGCCTCCTGCTCCGTGGTGAATTCCGTCATGAGTGCGCCTCCTTCCGGATGGCCTTGAGGCGCTTCATGACATCGTTGGCGCCGCGGCCAAAGTAGTCGTGAAGTACCTGGTATTCGGCGTACAGCCGCGAGTACTTGGCCACAGCGTCGGGCCGGGGAAGATACGCGGCGCGCGTGACCTTGCCCATGGCCTCCCCCGCCTGCCCGACGCTGGGGTACAGCCCCGCGGCAACGGCGGCGTGGATGGCGCTTCCCAGGGCGGGGCCTTGGTCGGAGGCGATGGTGGACAGCGGCAGGTTGAGGACGTCTGCGTACATCTGCATGAGCTGCGGGTTCTTCAGCAGGCCGCCCGCCACCACGAACTCGGTGACGGGAACGCCGGAGGTGTTGAAGGTTTCGACGATGGTGCGGGTGCCGAAGGCCGTGGCCTCAAGGAGCGCCCGGTAGCCCTGCTCCGCGCGGGTGGCGAGGGTCTGGCCAACGATGACGCCGCTGAGGCCCGTGTCGACGAGAACGGATCGGTTGCCGCCGTGCCAGTCGAGCGCCACGAGTCCGTGCGCGCCGATCTCCTCCTCGAAGGCGAGGTTGGTGAGGTGCTGATGCACGGAGGTGCCGGCCGCGCGGGCCTCGTCAAAGTAGCGCGCGGGCACCTGGTTGGCCACGTACCAGGCAAAGATGTCGCCAACGCCGGATTGGCCGGCCTCGTACCCATAGAGACCCGCGAGGATGCCGCCGTCCACCACGCCGCACATGCCGGGCACCTCGGCGAGCGTGGTGCCGTTCATGACGTGGCACGTGGAGGTGCCCATGATGGCGAGCATCTGACCGGGCTCCGTGGCCTTGGCCGCAGGGGCGGTCACGTGTGCGTCCACGTTGCCCACGGCCACCGCAATGCCCTCAGGCAGCCCGGTCCAGGCCGCGGCCTGCGCCGTGAGGCCTCCCGCACGCTCGCCCAGTTGGCCGATGCGGTGCGCGAGCTTGGTCTGTGCAAAGCCCTCGAACGCGGGGTTGAGCGCCGCCTCAAAGGCCGCGCTGGGATAGGCGCCGTCTTGCATGATGCCCTTGTATCCCGCGGTACAGGCGTTGCGCACGTAGTCGCCTGTGAGCTGCCAGACGATCCAGTCGGCGGCCTCTACCCAGTGGTCCATGCGCTCGTAGAGCTCGGGGTCTTCCTCGAGCAGCTGGAGGGCCTTGGCGTATTCCCATTCACTCGAGATGAAGCCGCCGTAGCGGGGCAGCCATGACTCGCTGCGCTCGCGGGCCACCGCGTTGATGCGGTCCGCCTGCGCCTGGCCCGCGTGGTGCTTCCACAGCTTGACGTAGGCGTGGGGCCGGTCTTCGAGGCCTGGCACCTCGCACAAGGGGGTGCCGTCCGCGAGCACGGGCATGGGCGTGGACGCGGTGAAGTCCGTGGCGATGCCCACCACCAGGGCGGGGTCGATGCCTGCCGCGGCCACGGCGTCGGGCACGGCATGGCGCAGCACCTCGCGGTAGTCGTTCGGCACCTGCAGCGCCCACTCTGGGGGCAGCGCGGCGCCGGTGGCGGCGAGGGTCGCGTCCATGACCGCGTGCGGGTATTCGTACACGGCGCTCGCGAGTTCGGTGCCGTCGGCGGCGTCCACCACCAGGGCGCGTCCGGAGAGCGTGCCAAAGTCGATGCCGATGACGTAGGCGGTGCGTGGTTCAACCATCAGGGCCCCTTTGCCAATGTGGGTCGTTGGATATGAACGTTAACATACAACGCAGTCATTGCGCCCACCACTGGCATTGGTGCTGGTATCAGCCGCGCGGACGCGTACAGGAGGCGCGCTCAACGAGCCACGGACGCAGCGGCGGCGGCTCCGGCGTGTCCGGATCGCTCAACCGCGCCACGAGCATCGCCACGGCCTGCTCCCCCGCTGCCTGAAAGTCCTGATGCACGGTGGTGAGCGGAGGGTTGTAATGGGCGGATTCGGGCACGTCGTCAAAGCCCACGATGCTCACATCAAGCGGCACCGAGAGCCCCCTTCCCCGCAGCGCGTGCATGATTCCCTGCGCCATCTGGTCGTTGGCGCAGAACACGGCCGTGACGTCGGAGTCGAGCTGCAGCCCTGCGGCAAAGCCGGAGTCCGCCGACCAATCCCCCTGCAGATCCGGATGCGGCGAGAGCCCGCGCTCGCGCAAGAACGCGTGGAAGGTGGATCGGCGCATGTCCGCCTCGGTGAAGCCCGCGGGGCCCGCCACATGCTGGAACTCGCGATGCCCCAGCGCGTACAGGTGCTCCATCGCCAAGAGGGTTCCCGCTTCTTGGTCCACGGCCACGGATTTGCCCACCGTTGGGTGGCCCGTGAGCACGTATGCCACGGGTATCCCGGCCTTCATCGACTCCACGACGTCGCTCACCTCGGGGCGCTGGGCCACCACAACGAGCGCGTCGATGGTGCGGCCCAAGAGAAAATCGAGGCCCTCCAAAACGTCCGCCGGATCGTGGGAGGAGGTGGTGACAAGCGGGTGATAGCCGGCCTTGACGGCGGCCCGCTGCATCGCGTACAGCGTGGACAGCGGGCCGTAGTTTGGCGTCTCAGGAGCCAGCATGCCGATCGCCTGCGAGCGCCCCGTGGCCAGCGTGCGCGCCGCGAGGTTGCGTCGGTAGCCCAAGTGATCGATGGCCTCGAGTACGCGCTGACGAGTCTCCGGGCGGATCCCCGCGAAGTCGTTGAGCACGCGAGAGACGGTCTGGTGGGAGACCCCTGCACGCGCGGCAACATCATGCATGCTGGGACCACGCGATTGCTTTGGCACTCGACCCTCCGCGGTCACCCTATCGGCCCGCGGCGCTCCCGCCGCGTATCTGCGTCAGTGTTCACGGTAACATTGACGGTGCCCGGAACCCATCCGCCACACTCCATTGCCCCTGTGAGGACACATGCCCACCGCAGCGCTGCACACGAGCGAGCTCTTCGCCGCCGAATACGGACGTCAGCCCGATGGCGTCTGGTCCGCCCCCGGGCGCGTGAACCTCATCGGCGAGCACACCGACTACAACGGCGGGCTCGTGCTCCCCTTCGCCATCGACCGCCGCACCCGCTGCGCCGTTGGGCGCCGCGGCGACCGCATGCTGCGGGTGCGCTCCGCCACCATCGACGGCGAGGTCACCATCTCGCTCGACGACCTGACACCCGACGCTCTGGCCGGGTGGTCCGCCTACCCCCTTGGCGTGGCGTGGGCGCTCGGCGAGCCCATCGAAGGCGAGCCGCGAGCGGACCTGACCCAAGCGTCGGGCCTTGACATCATGCTGTGGAGCGACGTGCCGTTGGGCGCCGGGCTGTCCTCGTCCGCCGCCATCGAGTGCGCGGTGGCCGCCGCCCTCAACGACCTATGGCGCCTTGGGCTGGACCGCATGACGCTCGCGCGCGCGGGCCGGCTTGCGGAAAACGTTGCCGTTGGCGCACCAACGGGCATCATGGACCAGGCGGCTTCGCTCCTTGGCGAGCCCGACCACGCGGTGTTCCTGGACTGCGGCACCGAGTCCGCGCAGGCCGTGCCGCTGCACTTGGACAGGGCCGGGCTCACGGTGCTGGTCATCGACACCCAGGTGCGCCACGAGCACGCAACGGGCGGGTACGGCGAGCGCAGAGCGTCGTGCGAGCGCGGGGCGGAGGCGCTCAACGTGCCCTCGCTGCGGTTCGTTGCCGAGAGCGACCTGCCGCGCGCCGCTGAGGTGCTCGACGACGAGACGTTCCGGCGCGTGCGCCACGTGGTCACCGAATCCGCACGCGTGGCCCAGACCGTGCGGGTGCTGCGCGAGGAGGGTCCACGCGCCATCGGCGACCTTCTGCTCGCCTCCCACGCCTCCATGCGCGACGACTTCGAGATTTCGGTCCCCGAGCTTGACCTCGCCGTGGACTGCGCAGTGCGCAATGGCGCCATCGGCGCGCGCATGACGGGCGGCGGGTTTGGCGGGGCGGCCATCGCCCTCATTGAGGCCGACGCTGTTGACGCCATGAGTGACGCGGTCACCCTGGCCTTTGGCGCGGCCGGCTTTGCGCAGCCCCGGTGCTTCACCGTCACGCCGTCCGACGGCGCGCGGCGGGACATCTAGGCCGTCACCTAAGGTGGGGATATGAGCTGGCTGGTCACGGGCGGGGCGGGATACATCGGCACTCACGTGGCGCGGGCGCTCGCGGCGGCGGACATGTCGCCCGTGGTGCTCGACGACCTATCCACGGGAATCGAGTCGTTTGTGGTGTGGGACACTCCGCTGGTGCGCGCGTCGGTGCTCGACACCGACACCGTGACCGCGGCGCTCGTGGAGTACGGCGTGGAGGGAGTGATCCACTGCGCCGGGTACAAGTTTGCCGGCGAGTCCGTGAAGTACCCCTTGCACACGTATCAGCAGAACGTGGACGGCACCCGCTCCCTGTTGGAGGCCATGGCCGTGGCGGGTGTAGGGATGCTCGTGTTCTCCTCCTCTGCCGGGGTCTATGGCACGCCGGGCGAGCCCGTGGTGACGGAAGAAACCCCCACCTCTCCGGAGTCTCCCTACGGAGAGTCCAAGCTCATCGGCGAGTGGCTCATCCGGGATCAGGTGCGCGCGCTTGAGGGCAGCGACGCGGCGCTCGCCGCCACGTCGCTGCGGTACTTCAACGTGGTGGGCTCTGGCTTCCGGGACGTGTGGGATGCCTCGCCGCACAACCTGTTCCCCAAGGTCTTTGCGGCCATCGAGGCTGGGATCGCGCCCGTCATCAACGGCGTGGACTACGACACCCCAGACGGCACGTGCGTGCGGGACTACGTGCACGTGAGCGACCTCGCACACTCGCACGTGGCGGCCGCGCGGATGCTCGCGGCGGGCCGGCCGCTGGCGCCGGTGTACAACCTGGGGTCCGGCTCGGGAACGTCGGTGCGAGAAATCGTGGACGCGATCGTGGCGGTCACCGGCACGTCCCTCGTTCCCACCGAGGGACCGCGGCGCGCAGGGGATCCGGCACGCATCGTCGCCACGGGTGACCTCGCCGCGGACGACCTCGAGTGGAAGAACTCGCACACGGTGCGCGAGATGGTGCAGTCCGCGTGGGAGTCGCACCCGCACGCCGCTTCCTGAGCACCCCTCCACACAATGCGGTACGCGGGACCTTCATCGCGAGCGCGAGAGCGCGATCCTCGCTAGAGTCCCTGCAATCGCGCGAACCGCGCGAGGTCCCACAGTGTGCAAAGGAGCACGCATGAGCCAGTTCACCTGGACACTTCACGGCGACGGCAAGAACGTCGCGGCCACCTCGGCAGTGGCGCCCGACGAGCGCCTCACCTACCCCCGCACCATCGGCATCGGCGCACAGCACGTGCTGGCCATGATGGGCTCCACCCTGGTGGTGCCCGCCATTACGGGCATGCCCGCCTCGACCACGCTGTTCTTCTCGGCGATCGGCACGGCGCTGTTCCTGCTCATCACCCGCAACCGCGTCCCCAGCTACCTGGGTTCGAGCTTCGCGTTCATCGCGCCGCTGGCGGCGGCAGGCGTGAGCGCCGCGAACGGCCCGCTCGACGCCGAGACCATCGGCAAGGGACTCGGCGGCATCATCCTCGCGGGCGTACTGCTCGCGATCGTCGGTGTGGTCGTCAACGTATGGGGCACCCGCTGGATCGAGGTGTCGATGCCCCCCATCGTCACCGGTTCCATCGTGGCGCTCATTGGCCTGAACCTCGCGGGCGCCGCCAAGGGCATGTGGTCGGCGAGCCCCTGGACCGCGCTCGTGACCCTGGCCGCCGCGCTCCTGGCGATGGTGGTCTTCAAGGGATTCCTTGGGCGCATCGCCATCCTCGTGGGCGCGATCATCGGCATCATCTTCTCGGCGATCCGCGGCGAGTGGACCACGGCGCTTGACGCGTTTGGCGGCAAGACCGCCACCGACGTCATCGGCGCCGCCGACTGGTTTGGCATTCCCACGTGGAACACCCCGCGCTTTGACGACACGGTGCTCGTGGCCTTCGTGCCCGTGGTGGTCATCCTCATTGCCGAGAACATTGGGCACCTGAAGTCCGTCACCACCATGACGGGCCGCAATATGGACCCCGAGACGGGCCGCGCGCTGTTCGCGGACGGCCTCGCCACCACCGTTGCGGGCCTCGGCGGCGGTTCCGGCACCACCACCTACGCGGAGAACATCGGCGTCATGGCGGCAACCCGCGTGTACTCGACCCTCGCGTATTGGGCCGCCGCGGCATTCGCCCTCGTGTTGGCGCTGTGCCCCAAGTTCGGCGCGCTCGTAGCGGTGCTCCCGCAAGGCGTGCTCGGCGGCCTCGCCACGCTGCTGTTCGGCCTCATCGCCATCCTCGGTGCTCGCATCTGGGTGGAGGCGAAGGTGGACTTCAAGCAGCCGGTGAACCTCGTCACCGCCGCCGTGGCGCTCATCGTGGGCACCGCCGACTACACCGCCCACATGGGCTCGATGCTCTTCAACGGCATCGCGCTCGGCACCATCGCGGCCCTCGTGATCTACCACGGGCTGTCGTGGATTGCCCGGCTTCGCGGCACCTCCGAGGTGCCCGCAACGCCCGCCTTCATCGAAGGCGACGAGAAGTAGAGGTACGGCAAGGGGCCCGACGCTTGGGTAGCGTCGGGCCCCTTGCTTGCCCAGGTGCGGCGAGGGCCGGCGGGTCAGGCTCGTGACGAGGCGACCACGCCGGCAAACCATGCCGCGGAGGGCTTGGGTGTGCGCTCAAAGGTGAGGCGGTCCACGGCCACGAGGCCAAAGAGCGGCCGGTAGCCCTCTGCCCATTCAAAGTTGTCCAGCAGGCTCCAGGCGAAGAAGCCGCGCACGTCGACGCCGTCGTCCATCGCCTCGCGCAAGGCGCCAAGCGAGCGCGAGTAGTACTCGATGCGCTCGGCGTCGTCGGTGGTGGCCACGCCGTTTTCGGTGACGATGACGGGCACGCCCGTGGCGGCGGCAGCGGTGCGGACCGTGATGCCGAGGGACTCGGGGGTGAACGTCCAGCCCATCTGGGTGAGGCGCCAGTCAGCGGGCTTGGGCAGTTCTTGGAAGTCAGGTCCAACGTGCATCGTGAAGTAGGTCTGCACGCCGATGTAGTCGTCGGCCCGCGCGGCATCGAGATAGATGCCTGCCATGAGCCATGGGAAGGGGTCCGCGTCCGCGTCCGTTGGCATGTCGCTCATGCGCACGCCCTGGGAGGTGGGGTCTGCGTCGGGGTGCACCACGATGTCGCTGATGGCGAGCGTGAGGCCAACAGGGAAGGTGCCGGGGCCGGCCTTGAGCACCTGCGTGGCGCCCTTGTGTGCGGCAACGATGTTCTCGGTGACGGTGCGGAAGACCTCCACACCGCCGTGCTTGCCGGGCGGGAAGATGCCCTGGACGTAGCCGGCCATGGCCACCACGTTGGGCTCGTTGAAAGTGGCGGCGATGTCGATGTGGTCGCCCAAGTGCTGCACGGCGATGTCGCAGAACCGGGTGAACCACTCGACGATCTGCGGGTTTTCCCAACCGCCCTGCTCCGCCGCCCAGGTGGGGGTGGTGAAGTGGTGGAAGGTCACGGAGTTCTTGAGGCCCAGCTCGTGGGCGGCGACCATGATCTCGCGGTAGTGCTCTAGCTCGGCGAGGGAGAATTCGCCTTGCGCGGGCTCCACGCGGCTCCACTCGATGGAGAAGCGGTAGGCGTCGAGGCCCATCTCCTTGACGAGCTTGAGGTCCTCGAACCAGCGGTGGTAGGAGTCGGTGGCGTCGCCGCTTGACTCGGCACAGCCGCTGCCGTCCGTGTGCTCCCATTCCCACCAGTCGTTGTTGGTGTTGCCGCCCTCGATCTGGTGGGCGGCGGTAGCGGTGCCCCACATCCAGCCCTCGGGGACCGGGCCAAAGTTGGTGAGCGGGGTGAAGGCAGTGTCAGACATGGCGCGCTCCTTTGCGACTGGTTACCACCTGGTCAGGCAATCGAGTCTACGCCGGTGTACACCGGCTTGCGTCAGTCCCAGCCCAGCTCGTGGAGCCGATCATCGTCGATGCCAAAGTGGTGCGCAATCTCATGCACCACGGTGATCGCCACCTCGTCGCGGACCTCGTCCAGCGTGGTGCACATGCGCAGCGTGGGGCCGCGATAGATGAAGATGCGGTCCGGCATCTCGCCGTACCCGTACACGCCGCGCTCCGTCAGCGCGATCCCGTCATAGAGCCCCAGCAGATCCTTGTCCGGCCCGTCCGGCTCATCCTCGATGAGAATCACCACGTTGTCCACGAGGTCCAGCAGCTCGTTGGGGATGGTCTCTAAGGCGTCGTCAACGGCGGCCTCAAAGTCCTCGTGAGACATCTCAATCATGCCCCCAGTATCCCGGGCGCACGCTCGGGTTGGGCAACCGCCCTGCTCGCCGGTACTATTGGCGGGTCCTGGCGGGCAACCGCCGAGAAGCCCCCATCGTTTAGTGGCCTAGGACGCCGCCCTTTCACGGCGGTAGCACGGGTTCGAATCCCGTTGGGGGTACGAACAGGGGTACGAGCGTCCCGTGTGGATGGTCTACACTTGCTCTTGCTCTCACGAGCAATGGCCCTGTAGCGCAGTCGGTTAGCGCGCCGCCCTGTCACGGCGGAGGTCGCGGGTTCAAGTCCCGTCAGGGTCGCGGTACGCGGGCCCCTTACTTGTAAGGGGCCTTCGTGTCAGTGGGCAAGCCCACACGGCTCTGTAGCTCAGTTGGTAGAGCGCACGACTGAAAATCGTGAGGTCACGGGATCGACGCCCGTCGGAGCCACCACAAACTCCGCCTCTGGCGCCCCCTCCCCGCGTGCGTCCCCTCCCCACCCACCCCGCCTTCCCCCCGCTCCCCACCCAACCCGCCTCCCTCACGCGAATGTGCGTCCTAGACACGGAATCCGCGGCGTGAAGCCTCCTGCGTGCGCCTGAGGCACAAACCGACACGGTGATCCGGCTCCCCACCCACGTCGATGCGCCCGCAGGCCCGGCACGGTGATCCGGCCACCCACCCACGTCGATGCGCCCGCAGGCCCGGCACGGCGCGCACAGGGTGCGCCGCCCAAAACGTGCCTCAGACGCACACAGGAAGCCTCGCGAGGCTCAAACAGTGCGTCAGGCGCACACTCCTAGAAGGACGAGGTGAAGTACTCGAGCGTCACCCCAGAGGGCAGCGGATAGTAGAAGCGCGCATCCACCGCCACAGACTCGCCCGGCTCAATCGCCTGGAGGTACGCGGTCGCGCCACCGATGATGGTGCCGGCCTCATCACGCGCAACGATCGCCACGTTACCGCCGTACACGTTGGCGCTGACCTCCGATGTCACCGTCCCAGTCACCGTTGTCGAGTACGCATCGGTCTCAACGGAGGGGTCGCTGAAGATCAAGGCTCCGTCAAAGGGGCTAGCGAGCGAGCCGTCCGGTCCCGGGCCCGTGACGGTGATCGCGTCAACGGTCGCGTCGCCAATGTCCCAGAAGTTGCCAACGATGGCGCTGTTGCCTGGAGCAACGGTCTGGTAGGCCCACGAGCTCTCGAGGACCGTGCCATCCGCGGCCAGCGCGTCCACGGTGATCTCAGTAGGCGCGAGGGTGACGTCTTGGGGATTCTCGAGGTACACGACGTACCACCACACGTTCTGGTCCCCCGGCTCTTCGCCAAAGGCCTGCTCGGTGATGTACAGGCCATCGCTCGGCACGGTGCCGAGGGTCACGGGTGAGTCGTCGTAATCGGGCGGAAGGGTCATGTGATAGAAGTCGTCGTCGATCACGTTATTCGCCGCCACCAGGATCGCGACGATCACCGCAATGCTCTCGATGGCACCGACCACGCCCATCACGAGGCCCGAGATGGCCATCCCCTTGCTCTGCTTCTTCGCGAGCGCCACCACCGCAAGGATGATCGTCGTCACCCCAATGACCACGCCCCACGTTGGGATCCAACCCGACAGCAGCGCAATGATGCCCAAGACGAGGGCGGTGGTGGCAATGCCTTGGCGCGTGCTTGGCCCAGAAGGTGGCGGCGCGTAGGGTCCGGCCGCAGGGTACGACGCTGGGGCGGGCTGGTAGGGAGCGGCCTGGTAGGCGGCCGCGTGCGCCTTGCCGTCTTGGGCGAGCGACCACTGCTGGGCCGCGTCAGAGATGGAGGGCGGCGGTGCCGGGGTTGGCACGGATTGGGCCGGAGGCGTGTAGTACTCAGGGCTGCCGGGCGTCTCGGACATGCCAATAGAGTGCCAGAGGTCCACGCCGTGCAGGGCCCGCTGAGGCGGGTGCAACCGGCCCCAAAAGGGACGAATGCCGCAAATCGCGGTATGGTCAAAGAACCGCGCACGTCGTTGCACGCATCATCCGCACCGTTGTGTGCGCGGGCCTACCGACGAGGCGCGACGGCGCTCCTCGCGGAGTGCGCGTGCCTCCTGACCCCAAGGAGGGACCGATGCAGACTCGGTGGAACCGGGGGATTGGCGCGGTTGCCATGGCGGCAGCCGGAGCCCTTGTGGTTGCTGGATGCTCGTCGTCGCCGAGCGACACGAGCCCTTCGGCGAACGAGACCACACCGTCCGACGATCTCAGTGGCGTCACGCTCAACGTGTCTGCCTCGTGGTCCGGCGACGAGCAGAAGAACTTCGAGCAAGTGCTGAAGAAGTTCTCGGATGAGACGGGTGCAACCGTCAACTACACGAGCTTCGGCGATCAGGCCGCCACCACGCTCGGTACGCAGATCGAAGGCGGCAATCCACCAGACGTTGCGCTGCTACCGCAGCCGGCGCTCCTGACGCAGTACGCCGGGGACGGATCGATCATGCCGCTCGGCGACGCTGCCGCCGAGGCCGTGAACGCGAACTACTCGCAATCATGGATCGACCTCGGCAGCGTTGACGGCACCATGTACGGGGTCTGGTTCAAGGCCTCCAACAAGTCAACGGTCTGGTACAACGCCGACATCTACGATCAGGCCGGCGCCACGGTCCCAAAGACCTGGGACGACTTCATGGCGCAGTTGCAGGTGGTCCAGGACTCCGGATACTCAGGCATCTCCATTGGTGCCGACGTTGGCTGGCCGCTCACCGACTGGTTCGAGAACATCTACCTGCGCACGGCGGGCGGCGAGAAGTACGACCAACTCACCAAGCACGAGATCCCGTGGACGGATCAGTCGGTCACCGACGCACTCACGGTGCTCGCGCAGCTCTTCAGCTCCGACGTTGTGCAGCCCGGCGCCGCCCAGCGCACCTTCCCGGAATCGGTCACCGAGGTCTTTGGTGCCGATCCCAAGGCCGGAACGGTCTACGAGGGTGACTTCGTGGCTGGCAACATCACCGCGGACGGCAACTCGACCGTTGGCGGCAACGCGCTGTTCTACGACTTCCCGTCCGTGAACGGCTCCGCACCCGCCGTGGTGGGCGGTGGCGACGTCGCAGTGCAGTTCAACGACAACCCCGGCACCGAGGCGCTCATGGCCTATCTCGCGTCGCCTCAGTCCGCCGAGGTGTGGGTGCCGCTTGGCGGCATCACGAGCCCCAACAAGGGTGTCGACACCTCGCTCTACCCAGACGACATCTCGCGGCAGATCGCCGAGGCGCTCACGGGCGCAGAGACGTTCCGCTTCGACATGTCGGACCTCACCCCCAGCGCCTTTGGCGGCACCACCGGTCAAGGGTTCTGGCAGATCATGATCAACTTCCTGGAGAACCCGAGCGACATTCAGGGGACGCAACAGGCTCTGGAAGACGCGGCCGCGGCGGCGTACTGACATGACCACCGCGGTCGACGAGGCGCACATCGCGCCCCGGGAGGGTGGCTCCACGCCGCCCTCCCGGTCGCGGCGGCGCGAGTGGCTCGTGGCGCTCGCGTTCTTGGCACCCGCGCTCGTGCTGCTGGGCGCGCTTGTGGTCTACCCCATGATCTACACGCTCGTGCGCTCGTTCTACAGCGCACGCGGCGACCACTTCGTGGGCTGGGACAACTACGTGGCGATGTTCACCTCGGACACCACGTTTACGGCCATCCGCAACAACGTGATCTGGGTCATCGTGGCGCCCATCACCTGCACGTGCATTGGGCTCGTGTTCGCGGTGCTGCTTGACCGCATCAAGTGGTCCACCGCCTTCAAGCTCATCATCTTCATGCCCATGGCGATCTCCATGCTCGCGGCCGGCGTGATCTTCCGCGGCATGTTCCAAGAGGATCCCGACATCGGCGTCGTCAACGCCGCCATCGTCGCCACCAAGTCCGCCTTCACCAACCAAGCCGCGTACCCCGGCGCCAAGCCCCGCCCAGACGCCGGCATCGTCGCCGACTCGGGCATCATCGCCACCGAAGGCGACGTCACCGCGGGCGACAACGCCACCTTCCCACTGGTGGGAATTCGCACGGACGCGCTCGGCGACAACCCCACCCAAGCGTCGGGCCCCCCACAGCCGGCCGACGCCGAGGTCACCGGAACGGTGTGGCTCGACTTTGTGCGGGGCGGGGGCGGCGTCAATGGGCAGATCGACGACGGCGAGTGGGGGCTGCCTGGGGTGCGTGTTGACGCGGTGGCGGCGGATGGGACGGTGGCCGGGACGGCTCACACCGAGGACGACGGCACCTACGTCATCAGCGGCCTCGACCCGGGCGCGAGCTATCGCATTGCGCTGCCGGCCGCGAACTTCACTGAAGGCGCCACGGGTGTGCCATGGCTGAGCTCAACGTTCATCACGGCCGTGGTCATCCTGTCCTACGTGTGGATCTGGGCAGGGTTCGCGATGGTGATGACTGCGTCGGGCCTATCCGCCATGGACCGCACGCTGCAGGAGGCCGCACGCGTGGATGGCGCAAGCGAGTGGAAGGTCTTCACGCGCATCACCGCGCCGCTGCTGATGCCCGTGCTCATCGTGGTCTTCGTCACGCTCATCATCAACGTGCTGAAGATCTTTGACCTCGTCTATGTGATCCCGCCTGGCAACGCCAAACCCGCGGCGAACGTGATCGCCGTGGAGATGTGGACGGTGTCCTTTGGCGGCGGCAACGATCAAGGGCTGGGGTCCGCGCTGGCGATCCTGCTGTTGCTGCTCGTGCTGCCGTTCATGATCATCAACGTGCGGCGCTTTCGACAGGAGCGGGAGCAATGAGCGACCTCACCATCGTCAAGGGCGAGCGCACCCTTGCCCAGCGGATCCTTGGGGTGTTCTCCAAGGGCTTCGTCAACGTGGCCCTCATCATCGTGGCGCTGCTGTGGGTCATCCCCACGCTTGGGCTGCTCGTGACCTCGTTCCGCACCGTGGGCGACTCCACGACGTCGGGCTGGTGGACCGTCATCACCCGGCCCGCTCAACTGACGCTGCAGAACTACGTGGATCTGCTGTCCAACTCGGCCATCACCTCATCGCTCGTGAACTCGATACTCATTGTGGTGCCGGCCACGCTGCTCGTGGTGATCGTTGGTGCCCTGGCTGGCTACGCCTTTGCGTGGATGGACTTTCCTGGGCGCGACGGACTGCTGGTGGCGGTCATCGTGCTCCTCGCGGTGCCTTTGCAGGTGGCGCTCATCCCCGTGGCGAGGCTCTTTGGGTGGTTGGGGCTGTTCGGGACCATACCGGGCGTGATCTTGTTCCACGTGGCGTTTGGGTTGCCGTTCGCGATCTTCCTGCTGCGCAACTTCTTCACGCAGATCCCCCGCGAGGTGCTCGAGGCCGCTCGCGTGGATGGCGCGAGCGAGTGGCGCATCTTCTCGCGTGTCATCCTGCCGCTGGGCGCGCCGGCCATCGCGTCGCTCGCGATCTTCCAGTTCCTGTGGACGTGGAACGACCTGCTCATTGGGCTCATCTTCACCAACGCCGAGTCGCAGCCCATCACCGTTGCCATCCAGTCTCAGCTGCGGCAGTTTGGGTCCAACATCGACGTGCTGTCCACGGGCGCGTTCGTCTCGATGGTCATCCCCCTCATCGTGTTCTTCGCGTTCCAGCGCTACTTTGTGCAGGCACTGCTCGCGGGTGCCAACAAGTAGCGCCACGGCCTCACGGGTTTGCGCCCGTGTGCCGATAGACGATTCACTAGGCGTAGGCCATCAAGGAGCTTCCCATGTCACTCACCGGAATATTCAAGGCGATCTTCAACGCCCTCTTCGCGTCCGTTGCGGGCCCCATCGTCGCCACGATCCGCACCGAGTACGCCATCGCCAAGGTAGAGCTGCAGATGAAGCTGCGAGAGCTACGCGCAGGTGCCGTGATGCTCGCCGTGGCTGCCGTGTTCGGCTTCTTCGCCGTCGCCTTGCTGCTCACGGCCGGCACGCTGGGCCTCGCCACGATCATGCCCGGCTGGGCGGCTGCCCTCATCGTTGGCGGTGCGTTGCTGCTGTGGGTGCTCGTGTTCGGCATCTGGGGCGCGGTCAAGATCTCCAAGAACAAGGACGTCTACCCGCACCGGGCGGTAGAGAACATCAAGAAGGCGCTGCCGTAACCTTCCTGGGCTTGCGCTGCGCGAGCCACACCCCCACAAGCACCACCGCCGCGCCCAGCGGCTCAAACCACCGCAGCTCCTCGTGCAACACGAGGATGCCCAACAGCGTGGCCACGATCGGCACCACGTAGGTGGTGGACGCCGCCGTGGTGGCCCCCGCCTTGTGCACCACCTGGTAGAAGAGCACATACGCGAACGACGTTCCAAACAGCCCAAGCGCCAGCAGCGCCCACACCGCAGGCCCGGTAATCGCCGGGTGTTCGCTGGGACGCGTCATCACGGCAATGGGCGCCAGGATCAGCGCCGAGAGCGTCATCTGCATCCCGCTCAGCGCCGCAGGCCCCTGCGTAATGCGGCCCAGCAAGATCCGCGAGAACGCGCCGCCAATCCCGTAGAACGCCGTGGCGGTCAGCATCAGCACGGCGCCAAGCGCCGGGAAGTCCTTGAGATTCCACGCCCCCAGCAGCACCGCAATGCCCACCGTGCCAATCACGAGCCCCAGCCACTGCATCCGGGTGGCCCGCTCATGTGGGATGAGCATCGCCACAAACAGCGCGGTCCACAGCGGTGTGGTGGCGTTCAGCAGGCTCGCCAAGATGGACGTGATGTGCTGCTCGGCCAACGGAATGAGCACAAACGGCACCACGGACAGCGACACCGCAACGAGCGCGATGGACCCGATCTGCCGCCAGGTAAACCGCGGCCTGCGGCGCATCGCCAACAGAATGCCGCCCAACACCACGGCACCCACCACCACGCGCCCCAAGGCCACCTCAACGGCCGTGAAGGACTCGAGCGCCACGTGGATAAACAAGAAGCTCGACCCCCACGCGATCGAGCAGATGATGAAGGCCGGCAGCCAGCCCTTCGCGTCCGTCACGCCGCCTCCAACGCGATCATGCGGCGCTTGAGGTCCGCATCGCCCCCAAACCCGCCAAGACCCGTGGCACTCACCACCCGATGACACGGGGTGAACGGGGTGGTCAGGTTGCGCGCGCAGGCCGTGCCAACGGCGCGGGCTGCGCGCGGGCGGCCCACCTCAAGCGCGATCTCACCATACGTTGCGGTCTCACCGCTGGGGATGGCGCGTACCGCCCTCCAGATGTCCTGCTGCAATGCGGTTCCTGCCTGATAGACGGGGATTTCAGTAAGGCCAGAGCCGTCGCCCTCCCGCCAGGCCGCAAGCGCGGCGGCGACCCGAGCGTCGGGCCGATCCACCCAGCCGGCCCCCAGCAGCCTGGCGGCCTGGGCAACGGTGCCAACATGCGCACACACCACGGCGCCCGACGCTGGGTCAACGAGCACCGCCACGTCACCCACGGGCGTGGGATAGGAGGCGGCATAAAGCGGGGACGGCATGGCGACAGCGTACGCAAGGCGCGCCACACGCGTGCAGGGCCAGAAGACGGCCCGGCGGCACCTCTACGCGCGCGGCTCCTGAGCGTCGGCCAGCAGGGCCTGCACCTCGGCCTCACGGAAGCGGCGGTGGCCGCCAAGCGTGCGGATCGACGAGAGCTTGCCAACCTTCGCCCACCGCGTCACCGTCTTGGGGTCCACGCGGAAGATCGCGGCAACCTCACTGGGCGTGAGCAACTTCTCCGGCTCCTGCGCCGTGTCAGCCATCATTGATATCCCTCATATCGGGTCGTGCCCCAGGCGGGGCGCTGTCCCCTGATGAGAGGAGCGCCCCCGCCGATTATGACGGGCTTTCGCCAAGAAATCCGGTATTGCCGGATTCGGGGAGGTCGCTGGGCAGTGAGCCCTCGTTGTAAAGTACCGGTTGGGACCTGCACAACGGGAAGGGACGGCGACATGGGGCGCGGTCGTCAGAAGGCCAAGGACGCGAAGATCGCTCGCGAACTCAAGTACACCAACCACGGTGGAAGCCTGCGCGACCTTGAGCGTGAGCTCATCTCTGGCGCGCCAACGACCACGCGCGAGCCCGAGCCCGAGCCCGAAGACGAGTACTACGACCGCTGGGCCTCGGAGGACGAGGACTGAGGTCCACGCCGGCTCACTGAGCCGCCGCTATCCCGCCTGGCTCCATCTGCGTCGCGTGCGCAACGCGCTCCTGGTTCAGTAACCCGCGCAATTTTTGCCGCGCTTCCCGCATCATGCCTGGTACCGCTTCAGCGGCGGCGAATTTTGCGCGGATTGCTGAAGGTGACGCGCGCGGGCTAGTGGATGTGGCCCGCGCTACACCTGATAGGCGCCCGTGAGCACCACGGCACCGCCGTCTACGCCCTTGGCGCCGCGCACCACGTCTGGTGAGGTTGGACGCCCGGGATCCGGTGCCACCTCGCCCATCACCCACGCGGGCACGCCTGCCGCACCGCTCGCCTCGACGAACGCGGCGGCATCGGATGGTGCCACCACGGCAACCATGCCAACGCCCAGGTTGAGTGTGGACTCGAGGTCGGCCCACGGCACCTTACCGGCCGCCTGCAACAGCGAGAAGACCGGCGGCAGGGACCACGAGTCGCGCGCCACCGTGGCCGCGAGCCCCTTGGGCAACACTCGAGCGAGGTTTGCCGCCAGGCCGCCACCCGTGACATGGCTCAAGGCGTGAAGTCCCGGGAGCGTGTCCGCGAGGTCAACGCACAGCGAGGAGTAGATGCGGGTGGGCTCAAGAAGCTCGGCGCCAAGGTTCCGCTCAAGCTCTGGCACATAGGTGTCAAGCTCCCAGCCTTGGCTGGCAACGATCGCGCGTACCAGCGAATATCCATTCGAATGCAGCCCCGACGACGCCATGGCCACCACGAGGTCCCCGGCGCGAACCTTCTCAGGTCCCAACACCTTCTTGGCCTCGACCACACCGATGGCCGCACCGGCAACGTCGTATTCTTCGGGATCCATGAGCCCGGGATGCTCGGCGGTCTCACCGCCCACGAGCGCCACCCCCGCCTCCACACATCCCTCGGCGATGCCTCGCACGATGTCCGCGATGCGCTCCGGCACCACTCGGCCGCACGCGATGTAATCGGTCATCACCAACGGCTTCGCCCCACACACCACAATGTCGTCAACGACCATCGCTACAAGGTCGCGGCCGATGGTGTCATGCACCCCCATGGCCCGCGCCACGCTGATCTTGGTCCCCACCCCGTCCGTGGAACTTGCGAGCAAGGGCCGCGTGTATCCCAACAACGCCGACGCATCGAACAGCCCCGCAAAGGCACCCACGCCGCCCAAGACCTCGGGCCCATGCGTGCGGGCCACGGCGGCCTTCATGAGTTCAACGGCCTTGTCGCCGGCGTGAATGTCCACCCCGGCATCGGCGTAGGTGATGCCATCCGGCCCGGTCATGAGCCCACCTCCACGCGCTGCTGCAGCAACAGGTGCCGCGCCGCCACGGGTGGCTCAATGGGGTAGGTGCCCGTGAAGCATGCCGTGCACAGCCGGTCCTGCGCCTGTTGCGTGGCTGTCACCATGCCGTCCACCGAAATGAAGCCCAACGAATCCGCCCCAATCTGCTCGCGGATCTCATCGACCGCGTGCCCCACGGCCGCCAACTCTTCGCGCGTAGGGAAGTCGATGCCGTAAAAGCACGGCCACTGCACCGGTGGCGAGGAGATGCGCACGTGCACCTGAGCTGCGCCCGCCTCGCGCAGCATCGCCACGATGGCGCGCTGGGTGTTGCCGCGCACGATCGAGTCGTCCACGACGATGAGCCGCTTTCCCTCGATCACCTCGCGCAACGGATTGAGCTTGAGGCGGATGCCCAGTTGCCGCAGCGTTTGCGAGGGCTGGATGAAGGTTCGGCCCACGTAGGCATTCTTGGTCAGGCCCTGCGCAAACGGAATGCCCGACGCTTGGGCATAGCCCACCGCCGCCGGCGTGCCACTCTCTGGTACAGGGATGACGAGGTCTGCCTCCACCGGGTGTTCCTTGGCAAGCGCCCGGCCCATCTCCAGGCGCGATGCCTGGACGGAGCGCCCGTTGATGGAGGTGTCCGGGCGCGCAAGGTAGACGTACTCGAAGATGCAGCCCTTGGGGTCTGCGGTGGCGAAGCGCTGCGAATGCACGCCCTCGGAGTCGATGCGCAGGAACTCCCCCGGCTCCACCTCGCGGACAAACTCTGCGCCAACGATGTCCAGTGCGGGAACCTCGGAGGCCACCACCCAGCCTCCCGAGGCAAGCTGGCCGAGGACGAGCGGCCGCACGCCGTTGGCGTCACGCGCCGCGTACAGGGTGGTCTCGTCCATGAACACAAAGCAGAACGCGCCACGCACTTGCGGCAGCAGTTCCAGCGCTGTCTCCTCAAGGGTGTCGAAGCGATCCCAACTGAGCAGCGAGGTGAGGATCGCGGTGTCCGTGCAGGCACCGCCGCGCATCGCGTCGCGGCGATCACGTCCCAGCCGCTCCTCCACGAGGTCAAGCAGCCGTTCGGTGTTGGTGAGGTTGCCGTTGTGGCCCAGGGCCACGGTGCCATGCTTGGTGGGGCCCAGGGTCGGTTGGGCATTGGCCCACGTGGAGGCACCGGTGGTGGAGTAGCGCGTGTGGCCCACCGCGATGTGGCCCTGCAGCGCCTCGAGCGCGCCCTCGTCGAAGACCTGCGAGACGAGCCCCATGTCCTTGAATACCAGGATGTTCTCGCCATTGCTGGCGGCGATGCCCGCACTTTCTTGACCGCGATGTTGCAGCGCGTAGAGGCCAAAGTAGGCGAGCTTTGCGACCTCTTCGCCGGGGCCATAGACCCCGAACACACCGCACGCATCCTGAGGACCCTTCTCCCCGGGGAGGAGGTCGTGGCTCAGGCGCCCGTCGCCCCTGCGGCTCACGCGGAGGTGTCCTGTTCCCACGGGAACTGTGAGGGTTGCGGTGCGCGGCGGGTGCCGTCCACGCCCACCACGAGCGCGGAGGACACGATGGCGCCGATGATCCCAAAGCCTGCCGCCACCAGCAACGCGACCACGCCGCGGCCCAGCACCGTCGTATTGGGCAATACCAGGCCAATCACGAGCCCCACCACCACGCCTATGCCCACGCCGGTGCCGATAAAGCGCCCGAACCGCGGGGCGCTGCGCACCACCGCGTCGAACGCGACACGATCCAGCTCGTCCATCGACGGGACGTCCTCCTGGGGGGTGTCGTCTGCGGCGGCTTCGTACCTGGGGGCGTCGCTCACGCAGACAGTCTACGGGAGCCCCGGCGCGGGGCCAGGCCCGCCCAGCGGCCCGCCATCAGACGAGCGGCAACAACCCCGCGAGGTCCGCCCGCTCCCCCGACGCCGCCACGAGGCCCCTGCCCACGGCGTCGGGCCATGCGATGCCGCCGATCGCGAGGCTCAAGAACACGTCGGGACTCAACTCGATCACTGCGGGGGGAGTGCCACGCCGGTGCGCGGTGCCCTCGACGATCTGCGTGGCACCAAACGGTGGCACCCGCACCTCGACGGACTGGCCGGGTGCGCGCTCGGCGAGCTCTTCGAGTGCCCAGCGCACGGCGGTGGCGATCACGTCGCGATCGATGCGGCCGCCCGCGGCGTCCCACGACGCCAGCGCGGAGCGACCCTCAACGTCAGGAATGCGGCGGCGAACGCTCACGCGAAATACCTCGGCAGGGTTGCCTCCCAGCCCTCGCGCAACTCGTCAATCCCCACGCTGAACGCGCCCTGGATGTCCAGCTCGCCGCCGGCGTCCGTGACGCCGATGCGCACGGCGGGCACGCCACGCGCCTCGAGCATGGCGAGGAAGGTCGGCTCCTCCGTGCGCGGGATCACCACGAGCGCCCGCGCCTGGGACTCGCTGAACAGCGCCTGCGCGGTGGACAGGCCATCGCGGGCCTCGAGCTCGTCGAGCACGATGCGCGCGCCCACCCCGTACCGCAGCGCGCTAAGCGCGAGCGCGGCCGCGAGGCCACCTTCACCCACGGCGCGGGCAGCGTCGGCGAGGCCATCGCGAGAGGTGGAAACGAGCACCTCGGCGAGCACGCGCTCGGCCGCGAGGTCCGCGGCGGGCGGCAGTCCGCCCAGGTGGCCGGACACGGACGCATACATGGAGCCGTCGAGCTCGGGCCGGGTGGTGCCGAGCAGGTAGATGAGCTGACCGTCCTCGCGCCAGCCGCTCGGCAGCGCGCGCGCCACATCATCGAAGACACCGAGCACTCCAACGATCGCCGTGGGGTTGATCGAGGAATCGATGCGCCCGGGCTGGCCCGTGCCGTTGTACAGCGACACGTTGCCGCCCGTCACCGGGACGCCGAGTTCCTGGCACCCATCGGCGAGCCCGCGAATCGCTTCCGCGAACTGCCACATCGCGTCGGGGTCCTCTGGCGAGCCAAAGTTCAGTCCGTCGGTGATCGCCAACGGCGTTGCGCCCGACGCTGCCACGGCTCGGTAGGCATGTGCCAGTGACTCGATGGCACCGGCATACGGGTCCAGCTTGGTGAAGCGGTCATTGGAGCGGGTGGCAATGGCGACCCCGCGCCCCGTGTCACCGTCCACGCGAACCACGCCAACAGCGTCGGGCCGTGCCATAGCCGTGTTGCCCTGCACGTAGCGGTCGTATTGCTGGGTGATCCACGCGCGCGAGCTCATATTGGGGGAGGTGAGGAGGTGCACGAAGGCGAGGCGAAGGTCCTCGCTGCGCACGGGCAGCGCCACCTGGCGCGCCGAGTCGGCCTGCAGTCCGTCCATCCACGCGGGACGCGCAAACGGGCGCTCGTAGACGGGACCGTCATGCGCAACCGTGCGCGGGTCAACGTCCACGATGCGCTCGCCGTGATGATCAATCGTGAGGCGGCCGGAGTCGTTGACCTCGCCCACCACGGCGGTCTCTACATCCCACTTGGCGGTGATGGCGAGGAAGGCGTCGAGCTTGTCAGGGGTGACCACGGCCATCATGCGCTCTTGCGACTCGGACATGAGGATCTCGCCCGCGTTGAGGGTGGGATCACGCAGCAGCACGTCGTCCAGCCACACGTGCATGCCGCCGGAGCCGTTGGAGGCGAGCTCGCTCGTGGCGCAGCTGATGCCGGCGGCGCCGAGGTCTTGGATGCCGAGCACCACGTCCGCGGCGAACAGCTCAAGGCAGCACTCGATGAGCACCTTCTCCATGAAGGGGTCACCCACCTGCACGCTGGGACGCTTGGCGGGGACGCCGTCCTCGAAGGTCTCGCTCGCCAAGATGGAGGCGCCGCCGATGCCGTCTCCGCCCGTGCGTGCACCAAACAGCACCACCTTGTTGCCCACGCCGGCGGCGCTTGCCAAGTGGATGTCCTCGTGCTTCATGACGCCTACGCACAGCGCGTTCACCAAGGGGTTGCCCTGGTAACTGGGGTCAAAGCTGGCGCCGCCGCCCACATTGGGCAGGCCAAGCGAGTTGCCGTAGCCGCCAACGCCGCTCACCACGCCGTGGACCACGCGGGCCGTGTCCGGGTGCGCAATGTCGCCAAACCGGAGCTCGTCCATGACGGCCACGGGGCGTGCGCCCATCGCGAGGATGTCGCGCACAATACCGCCGACGCCGGTGGCGGCACCCTGGTACGGCTCCACGTAGGACGGGTGGTTGTGGCTCTCCACCTTGAACGTCACGGCCCAGCCGTCGCCGATGTCCACCACGCCGGCGTTCTCGCCGATTCCCACCATGAGGTGCTTCTTCATCTCATCCGTGGTCTTCTCGCCAAACTGGCGAAGGTGCACCTTGGACGACTTGTAACTGCAGTGCTCCGACCACATCACGGAGTACATGGCGAGCTCGGCATTGGTGGGGCGGCGTCCCAAGAGCTCGCGGATGCGCTGGTATTCGTCCGCCTTGAGGCCGAGCTCGGCCCAAGGCTGCTCCTGGTCAGGAGTGGCGGCGGCGTGCTCAACGGTGTCGAGCTGGGAGGTGACGGGAGCGTCGGTCATCTGATCCCTCATGGGTGCGGCGACGGGTACTGGTCAAGCGTACCCGGGTGCCGCGCGGGGCCGGTGCGGGCGGTGGTGCGGTGTCGCAGGCGCGCGTCACTCCAGCGGCTGCAGGGAGCCGGGCTTGACCACGGCAACGGCGTTGACCTCGGAGATGGTGGCGCAGTGTTCGTTCCACTCGGCGAGTGCGGCCTCGCGCCACGCATCATCCTGCGCAAGGCGAACGTCCGCGGTGACCTGCGTGTACGCGGTGGCGATGGGTGAGCCCGCCCAGACGTTGGTGCCCGAGATGAACGCCACCGGGTCCCCTGAGCCGCGATCGATGAGCGCGGGCGCAAACGACCGGTAGGTGTCGGGCAGGACGAGGCCGGTGCGGGAATCGGGATCGTCGAGGTAGCCAGCGGTGATGACCCAGCAGGCCGTGCCGCCCTCGTCCTCGGCCGTGAGCCAGCCGGTGATCGTTGTCGCTTGGCCCGCCCACGAACCGGCCGGATACCGCGGTGTGCTGGTGGGGCGCTTGGCGATGGCGAACACTCCCGCGCCCGCCACAACGAGGGAGCCAAGGATGGTCCATGCGACCACGCGGGGCCACCGGCGAGAACGCATAGGCAGAACCGTAACCCGCGCACGCGCGGCAACCAAACCCCCTCGTAGGCTTGCACCGTGGAACTGCTTGCATGGGTGCTCGTGGGCGTGGGTGCGGCCAGCGCCGCGGCCTTCGCGTGGCTGTGGCACCGCGCGGAGCACGACGCCCGCGCGCTTGAGGCGGCGCTCGTGCGCGACACCGCGGCGGAGGCGGAACTCGCCGCCGCCGCCGAACGCGCGCGCATCGCCCGTGAGATGCATGACGTCGTTGCCCACACGCTGTCCGTGGTGGTGGCGCAAGCGGACGGTGGTCGCTTCGCCGCCGCCACCGACCCCGACGCCGCGCGCCGCACCCTCGAGACCATCGCCGAGGTGAGTCGCTCCGCCCTCACCGAGATGCGCGCCCTGCTTGGGGTGCTGCGCGACAGCGACGGCGAGGCGGCCATGGGTCCTCAGCCGTCGCTCGCCGACATTCCGGCACTCGTCGCCACCATGCGAGGCGGCGGCCTCGACGTGTCCTATGTGACAACGGGCACGCCGCGCCCGCTTCCCATCGGCGCGGGCCTGACCCTGTATCGAGTGACGCAAGAGGCACTCACCAACGTCCTCAAGCACGCGGGGCCCACGCCCGCGGCCTACGTCCAGTTGTCGTGGGAGGCGGCCGACGTCTCCCTCACCGTGAGCGACGACGGCCGGGGAGCCGCGGCACGCGCCGACGGCTCTGGCACGGGCATCGTGGGCATGCGCGAGCGCGTCACGCTCTTTGGCGGCACGCTGAGCGCCGGACCGCGCGCCGGGGGCGGGTTCCTGGTGCGCGCCCGCCTTCCCCTTGGCACTCCCGCCGCGAGTACCCTCGCGCCATGACCATTCGTGTGGCTCTCGTCGACGACCAGCAGCTCATTCGCGCTGGCTTCCGCATGGTCGTGGGCTCGCAGCCCGACATGCAGGTGGTGGCCGAGGCCGGCGACGGTGACGAGGCGCTGCGCGTTCTCGCCACCACCACGGCCGACGTGGTGCTCATGGACGTGCGCATGCCCGGCACCGATGGCATTGCCGCATGCGCCACGCTCACCGAGACCAGTCCCACCAAGGTCATCATCCTCACCACCTTCGACCTCGACGAGTATGTCGTTGCCGCCATCAAGGCCGGTGCCAGCGGCTTCTTGCTCAAGGACGCTCCTCCCGAGGACCTCTTGCACGCCATCCGCACCGTGCACGCTGGCGATGCCGTCATCGCACCCTCCTCAACCAAGCGCCTGCTCGAGAAGTTCGCCCACTTGCCCCAGCCGTCGGGCAGTCAGCGCTTTGATGACCTCACCGACCGCGAGCGCGAGGTGCTGCTGCTCATGGCGCGCGGGCTGTCCAACCAGGAAATCTGCACGGAGCTGTACCTTGCGGAGCCCACCGTCAAGACGCATGTGGGGCGCGTGCTCGCCAAGCTCGGCGCGCGCGACCGCGTGCAGGCCGTGGTGATGGCGCACGAGGCCGGGCTCGTGCATCCCTGACCCCAACGAAATGCGACCCCGGGCCGTCCTATGGGTATGAAGACTCCTCTCGCCGCGGCCGCCGGGCTGATGCTCCTTGCCGGCTGCGCTCCCGCCGCCGCCGATCCCGTTGTTGACCGCCCCGTCACCACCTCCGCGGACGTCCCCGCCCTCGTCTCCGGCATCAATGACGCCGGTCTGCGCATCTACCTCGCCGCTCGCGAAGACGGCGCCAACACCGCCGTCTCTCCCGTGTCCATTGGCCTCGCCTTTGGCATGGCCGACGCTGGGGCTACGGGCGGCGTGGAGCAGGCGATCGCCGATTTCTTTGGCTTGCCGGCGCAGGGCAAGGACCGGCTTGAGGCGTTCAATGCGCTCGACCTCGCGCTTGTGAGCGATGACGAGGGCAAGGTGCTGACGATCGCCAACCGGCTCTTCACAGACAAGGGCTTTGAGCCGCTCGAGGACTACCGCATGACGCTCGCGAAGTACTTTGGCGCGGGCGCTGAGCCCACTTCCATGAGCACCAACCCGGGCGCTGCGGCGTCGCGGGTGAATGGCTGGATTTCCGACAAGACGCATGGGCTCATCAAGGATCTGGTCAAGGCGGAATCGTTCAACGAGCGTTCCCGGGTGATGCTTGCGAACACCGTGTACATGAAGGCGGACTGGGACCACCCGTTTGACGCCGAGGACACGAGCGATGGCACCTTCACGCTGCTCGACAACGACACCGCCACGGTGCCGTTCATGCATCAGTCCACCGCGCGCGGCGGCTTTACGCAGGGAGATGGCTGGACCGCGGGGACCAAGGCGTACCTCGATGGCGACAGCGAGATGCTCATCATCGTGCCTGATGCGGGCCGGTTTGCTGAGGTCGAGGATGACCTCGTGGCGGTGCTGGCAGACATCGATGCCTCACTGATGGATACCCAATACCTGCTGGCGCTGCCGTCCTTCACGGCCACCTCGTCCACCAACCTGCGCGAGGTCATGGAGGGACAGTTGGGGGTGACCGGACTGTTCGACGTCGTTGGCCTCGATGGGATCGGTCAGGACCTCTACATCAGCTCCGCCGCGCACGGCGTGAAGGTCATCGTTGACGAGGAGGGCACCGAGGCCGGCGCGGCGACCGTGGTGGGCATGGATGCCGCGAGCGCACCGCTCCAGCCGGAGCACGAGCTGATCGCCGACCACCCGTTCATCTACGTGATCCGCGATGTGGAGACGGGCGCCATCGCGTTTGTGGGCAGGGTGCTCGACCCCCGGCCGTAGGCCCGGAGCTCGCTCCCGCGCTCCCTCCCTCGCGCCCTCCCTCGCGCCCTCCCTCGCGCCCTCCCTCGCGCCCTCCCTCGCGCCCTCCCTCGCGCCCTCCCTCGCGAATGTGCGTCTGCGGCACTGTTTGCGGGCCCTGGTGCATCCTGCGTGCGTGTGCGGCACTCCTGTGTCGGGGCGCCCGCGGGCGCGCCCCTTAGGGGGTCCACGGGCAAAACGTGCCTGAGGCGCACGCAGGAGGCGCGAGGTGCCAAAAAGCGTGCCGCAGACGCACATTCGCGTGGGGCGTGGCGGGTCCGGGGGCGGGGGTGGGGGTGGGCGCGGGGCCGGTCCGGGGTCATACCTCGGTACCACTGAAATCCATCCCCCGGTCCGACGCGCACGCGGCGCACCCACCCGTACGGTCGGAGCCATGAACGACACACAGCTGGCGCTGAGGGCGCGCGGAC
>Ga0222423_1000236_pt1 | contig 47266 bp, 55 predicted proteins | sample 3A0metagenome_FD_182472 | JGI IMG/M metagenome (GOLD analysis project Ga0222423, IMG submission 182472) | Enriched microbial communities from leaf-cutter ant dump, University of Wisconsin, Madison, United States - 3A0 (version 2) | ecosystem: Environmental > Terrestrial > Nest > Insects nest >...
AACTGCGTATGTAATTATCGAAAAATTTTGCAGCTTACAAAGAACATCAATGCCTCTTGGTTCCGGCCTAGAATGCAAATAATTTTTAAACTCTAACGAATCTTGCACATTACTTCCCTAATTTAACGCCGAGTTCAGCGGCAGTTTTTAAGTTGTGGTTTTGTGGAATACTTTTACGCAGCAAAACTACAAAACTGCGACTTAAAAACTGTCCGATGCAACGACTTGTTATGCATTTATTTTATCCAAATAGAAAGGTCAAGTTTAATGCCTGTCTTTCTTCGAAAATTTGCCTGCGCGATTGCGATTCCAACCGTTGTAGGGACAAATTTTGAAAGCCCTGTATTTTCCCATAGATCAAAAATTGCGGTGACATCAGGAGCTACTGAGATTAAATAGCCCTTTACTTCTTGCGGACTCATTCGAGTGGAATTGAACAGATTGGTAATTTTATCTTTTGTTTGAGAAGGAACGTTTTTATCATCACAGGTTTTATCAATTACGTCAGTATTAACTGCATTTACTTGCAGTAGATTTCTATCATGAAGACAATTTACTATTAAAAATGGATATTGATCTATTTCCTCTATCTCATTGATTAACCTGTCCCTAGTGAAGCCTTTAGAAAATAAGCCACCATACTGTGCTTGATAAATTGCCTCAATTGAATTGATGCCGCCCATGTGCAAAAGGGAGCCACAACCCACGTATTCCAAATGTTCATAACATGATGAATCTTTACTTAAGCTCACCATGAAAGGTAACAGATACGTGTTTAAGTAAAGGGGTATTGCAGCGAGATTGCTCAATGTGCTATTTGATGTTTTCGATATTAAAAAATTTATAGTCAAAGCATCCATCTGTTCTGCTGTTAATTTTGAAGCGACAATCAATGCTTCATCTAAAACTATTTGATGTATATTTCTTTCTGAAGCAGATGCTCTCTCGACCAAAATATCAACCAGTAATCCTTCAAGATCTTTGTCTCCTGTTTTTGCATATTGCTTTTGAGCTTCATAGAGCGCAGCTTGCATTGCCGGATCTCTCATTGAATCAATAGCTGTTTTATTCTCTATTTCTAATTTCTTTAAAAAATTATCAGTTAACTCTTCAGCCCTATTGCGAGCAATCTGCGCGGCATCTTGTGAAAGCTGTAAAAAATTGGCTTTATATACGTCCAGTGCTATTTCTTTTGCGTCAGAGTAACTGATACCTTGATGTACGGTGATAGATTGGGCTTGTAAATTGGTGGAATCATTGCCAGCTTGCTGATTCTGGTTTTTATCACTTATCATTTTTCTCACCAATATTTATGTCGCCTGATGCTTGGTAATTTGTAGAATTATTGCCAGACTTCTGAGTCTGAGTGGTCGAATTTTTTTTCTTAGAAAAAAAAGCAACAACTAAGCCGAGTACGAAAACACCAAAACCACTAAAAGCCCATTCTTTGTTATCTATTATCCATTGCATCTTTGGTTCTCCACATGAGTGCATAATGCCGAGTTCAGCGGCAGTTTTTAAGTTGTGGTTTTATGGGAAACTTTTGCGCAGCAAAACCATAAAACTGCGACTTAAAAACTGTCCAGCACACGAAGTGTGCGAGCTGCAACGACTTATCAGAGCTCTTGCTTTTCTGCACACTTTAGCTTTTCATTATATATTTCTAATTTTGAGTCAAGATTTTTAAATTCTGACGATTTAAAACAAGCCAACTCAAAATTTTGTGAGAATTCCAATATTTGATATTGCGCATCTGCATCGGTAGATAATTTTTCTAAGCGTACAAGAACATTATTATAGTTGGTTTTACGTAATGCATGACGGCCATAAATTACAGTGAATTTCTTCTCAGCTATTTCACCACTCAATACTTTTTTTACATTAGCCTTATAAAGATAAAAAGTAGCCCACGTTTGGCAGTTCTTTTCCTCTTCATCATAACAGAGAACTGCTGCCGTCTTTTCTGTGTCTTTTACAAATTTCAGATCAAGTGATGCAATTATTTCCTCTGCGTAACAAAATTTTGAAAACAGAACTGCAAATATAATAATTACTCTAATCATAGTGGATGGCTCTAACGCCGAGCTAAGCGGCAGTTTTTAAGTTGTGGTTTTGTGGAAACATTTTGCGCAGCAAAACCACAAAACCACAACTTAAAAACTGTCCAGCCAACGAAGTTGGCGATGCTTGAGCGACTTGTTAGCACTGGGCACTAGGAATAAAGGTTATTTCTTTTTTGCCAAAGTTCAATAAGAGCCTTAGGCAAGAAAACAATAAAAAATAGATACATTACAATACATATATATGCCATTACGGTATTGCCCATATATGCAATAAATGTTTTAAATAAAGTTGGTTCCTTTTTCCCGAGCATTATTTCACTATTATTACCTAGAACTACAACAAAGTACGTCCGGCCTTCTTCCAGTTTTGATTTGAAATCATTGCTGATTATTTCGCCACCAATTTCAATTTGATAGCTATAAGTATTACCTGCTTTTCCGTGATACGTTGAATGTTCATATTTAATAATGTGAGCTTCTTTTTCTACACCATACGCCCACAAATCATACGAAGTTTTCACCAGATAAAAGCCAAGCACGGCCATTACAATTGCACTGACCAAGACCATTGCGAAAACTAAATTACTTTTAAGTTTGATATTCATAATTAGTGCTAACGTTAAGTTCAGCGGCAGCTTTTAAGTTGCGGCTTTGTGGAATACTTTTGCGCAGCAAAACCACAAAGCTGCGACTTAAAAGCTGTCCAAGGAGCGAAGCGACTGATGCTGCAACGCATTGTTAGACTTTTTTTACAAAGTGACAAAATACAAATTTTTGCGTTGTACCGAAAGGCGTATTATGAATTTCTTTTAATTGCTCTTTAAGCAAGAAGTTTTCACCAAATTCAGCATGCAAAGCTTCAGCAGAGTAGCGCATAACGGGTAGGCCGCTACATTGAGTTGGGCCGTCTTCTGCGAATGTGGAAATAATAATGTGGCCATTTGGCTTGACAGTATGCATTACATTTTTAATATAAGCGGCACGCTCTTCCAGTTTTGTTAAAAAATGAAAAACTGCGCGGTCATGCCAGACTTCAAATTGATGCTTAGGGAATTGTACTTCCGTTACATCAGCTTCAAACCATTGTACATTTACCGAATTAGAACCAATTCGTTTTTTAGCAGTTTCAAGAGCCGCGCCCGAAAGGTCAAGAACAGATAAACGAGAGTAACCATTTATAAGCAGGTCATCTACGAGCGTTGAAGCTCCGCCACCTACGTCGATAATTGAGGCACTTTTTTCTAAGTTTAACTTTTGTATAAAGTTTAAAGATGTTTCCGCGTGTTCCTGAAACCAACTAACAGAATCAGACGCTTTTGTAGAGTAAACCGTTTCCCAATGTTCTTTCTTCTGCATGATCTTTCCTAATTGCGCCAGTCTAACGCCGAGCTAAGCGGCAGTTTTAGTGTTGTGATTTTGTGGAATACTTTTGCGCAGCAAAACCACAAAAGCGCGACGCTAAAACTGTCCAGCGCACGAAGTGCGCGATGCTTGAGCGACTTGTTACGTATTTTACTTGATTACTTACTTGGTATTTTTTAAGTTAGAAAAATAAAAAGTTGTAATACTACCAATTAATGTTCCGGAAAAAGCCAAAAACTCACCAAAATATGGGCTTTTAATAAGACCTAAAATAAATATAAAGAACAAAGACAGATAAACAACCATTAAAGCTAATAATGGCTTGGTTCTATTATTGATTCTTTCTGTAACTACTTCAGCTTTTCCAATTCCGCCACAAGTTCCGCAGGATAACCCAACGTAATTCTTATTATGTTTTAGGTTATGATATTTTACGCAAGCAACACAGCTTTGACTTTCTATGCCGCTTGTGCAGGTGCCAGATTCATTGCAATGCTTGCACGGATACAAATTAGCTTTAAGTTCTTGCACAATATAAATTCCTTGTATACGTAACAGTTTATTAAACAGCCCAAACAACATATTCACAAAAAAATCCACTTTACCCCATATAAAAACAATTTATTTATCAATAAGCTAGACCTAGCGTAGAAATAAATTAGTTAATATAACGTTCAATATATTCGGAAATACACAGTCTACCGACTTCTAAATTCAAGCTTCAGCTGTGGAAACAATTAGTGTTTTCCTATCAATTGAGTCAAATGTTTACATTTGAAATATTCTCATTCTTTCGCCTAATGCTGAGCATGTATAGAGTTATTCCGCTCGCTCAATCGTAACAAATCAGCCTGCCTCCTAATTCATATCGAACAAAAATCAAACAAACTGCTTGACACAATATTACTGTGTGTCGCATAGTAATAAAAACCACTATGTCACACACAGTGTTTGTTGCACAGTATGTGCCGACTTATTTATGGAGGGGGACCATGTCCGAAGAACATTTAGAGAAATTACGGCAAGAGTTGCGTCGCGGGGTATTGGTATTAGCCGTACTCGGCTCGCTCAAACAGCCACATTACGGCTATTCATTGCGCAAACAGCTGCAGGAAGCCGGCATTGATATTGATGAAGGCACGCTTTACCCGCTTGTTCGCCGCCTGGCTGACCAGGGCTTGCTTGATAGCGAATGGCATCAGGGCGATGGCCGTGAGCGCCGTTATTACCAACTGTCCCCCATAGGGATGAGCTTGCTCGCGAGCTTGAGCAGCGAATGGCAAGCCTTGAACACGAACATCGCCAAACTTTTGGAGGCCTAAGATGAACCTTATAGACCGCTACATCAGCGCCGTTGCGCAACAATTACCGGCCAGCCGCCGCGATGATATAACCCGCGAATTGAAAGCCAATATCCTCGACCGACTGGAAAGCTTCGCAGAGGAACATGGCCGCCCTATAACACCGGCTGACGAATCTGCCGTGTTGCGCGAGCTTGGCCATCCGCGCCAGGTTGCCGCCAGCTTCCTGCCCCAACGTCATCTGGTGAGTCCGGCCTGGTTCCCATTCTTTACCCAATGTTTGGCCGTCGGTTTGCTGATTGTCTTTGTCATCCAGATATTAGCGGCTGGCCTGACACTCATGAGCGGCGGCAACATCAGCATTGGCGGGCTTCTGGGCGGTTGGATACACGGTTCATTGATCATGTTCGCCTGCGTGACTGGCGTATTTTGTGTGCTGAGCAACCTGTCGGCCACACAAAACCTCTCGCTCTACTGCCACTGGCGCCCTGAAGATTTACCGCCCGTAAAACAACCCTGGCAACGCATCAGCCTGTTCGACTCCAGCATGCAGCTCGTCGGCAACCTGTTTTTCCTGGTGGCGATGCAATATTTCTTTTGGGTTGAGCGTGCGACCATGCCAGCCGCTCCCCTCACGGTTGGAGTGGGCTTGAAGTCCTGGTTGATGTATTTGAGCGCGGCCGCGGTTATTGCCGCAGGAATTAACCTCTGGAACCTGCGCCACGCTTACTGGACGACCACCAAACTCGTCCTGTCCATCGCGTTGCGCGTTATCCTGGGCATCATCTTCATCCTTATAGCGCAAACGCCCGATAAACTGGCTGTGATTGGCGAAAGCCAACTCGCAAACTATATGGGCATCCTCAATACCCTGGCATTCTGGATTTGCATTGGCGCCACCGGTGTTAACTTCTTTGAAGCCAGCCGGAGCGCTTATCGCTTAATCCTTACCAAAAAACTCGCACGCGATTGATAGACCTCTTCCTGCAGGCTTATGGCAGCTGAACCATTATTTACATAAGCCTGCGGCATTATTTCTTCCGCCAGTCCCCCGCATTCCAAATTTTTTTCATCAAAAAAAGATTTCACCACTTGATAAGCTGGGTAAAGCACAGATTACTGACATCCACTGACACAAGCTTCACGTATAATCCGACCCTTTGGCCAATTCACCCATGAGAAGAGTAGATGGATAAGATTATTGTTCGCGGCGCCCGCACCCATAATTTGAAAAATATCGACCTGGATATTCCACGCGATAAGCTCGTGGTTATCACCGGCCCGTCCGGCTCCGGTAAATCATCACTCGCTTTTGATACGCTTTATGCAGAAGGCCAACGCCGCTACGTGGAATCTCTTTCCACTTACGCGCGCCAATTTTTATCGATGATGGAAAAACCCGAGCTTGATCATATTGAAGGCTTGAGCCCGGCGATTTCCATTGAACAAAAATCCACATCCCACAACCCGCGCTCCACCGTGGGCACCATCACCGAAATTTACGACTATTTGCGCTTGCTCTACGCACGTGTGGGCGAAGCTCGCTGTCCTGATCACGGCGTACCTTTAGCAGCGCAAACCGTCAGCGAAATGGTGGACACCGTTGTTGCTATGCCAGAAGGCAGCAAATTAATGTTACTCGCACCGGTTATTCGCGACCGCAAAGGTGAACATTTGCATGTGTTCGAACAATTAAAGCGCGATGGTTTTATTCGCGCGCGCATCGACGGCATTCTCTGCGATCTTGACGACACACCTACGCTCGACAAGAAAAAGAAACACACAGTTGAAGTAGTCATCGACCGCTTCAAAGTGCGCGATGATATTAAATTGCGCCTCGCGGAATCATTTGAAACCGCGCTCAAATTATCGGAAGGCATCGCCATCATCAGCGACATGGATGAGAAATTACCGGATCGTCTTTTCTCTTCAAAACATTCTTGTCCCATTTGCGATTACAGCCTTACCGAGCTTGAACCGCGTCTTTTTTCTTTCAATAATCCGGCCGGTGCCTGCCCCTGTTGCGATGGCTTGGGTGTAAAACAATTTTTCGACGAAGACAAGGTTATCCAGGATCCCAAACTGAGTTTATCCGAAGGCGCCATTCGCGGCTGGGACAAACGCAACGTTTACTATTTCCACATGCTTGCATCACTCGCCAAACATTACGGCTTTGACGTAGATACACCCTGGAACAAATTAAGAGCCAAACAACGCGAAGCGGTGTTGTACGGTTCAGGCGAAACAGTCATCGCATTTAATTACGTAAATGATCGCGGCGATGTTTATAAACGCAGCCACGCATTTGAAGGCGTATTGCCAAACATGGAGCGCCGCTACCACGACACAGAATCCAATTCAGTGCGAGAAGATTTAACGCGCTTTCTCTCTACGCAAGATTGTCCCGAATGCAAAGGTGCCCGTTTGCGTTTAGAAGCGCGCAATGTATTTATCGACGAAAAAACGCTGCCGGAAATCACCACATTGCCGGTGTCAGATGCTTACGAATATTACATGCAACTGAATTTCACTGGCCGTAAAGCGGGCATCGCAGACAAAGTGTTAAAAGAATTGCGCGACCGCTTCCGCTTTTTGGTGGATGTTGGTTTGAATTATTTAACATTGAATCGCAGCGCAGAAACTTTATCAGGCGGTGAAGCACAACGCATTCGTCTTGCAAGCCAAATCGGCGCGGGCCTTGTGGGCGTTATGTATATTCTCGACGAACCTTCAATTGGTTTGCATCAACGTGACAACACACGTTTGTTAAAAACACTCACGCATTTGCGCGATATCGGCAACAGCGTCATTGTGGTTGAACACGATGAAGATGCAATTCGCCTCGCCGATCACGTAATCGATATCGGCCCAGGCGCGGGCGTACATGGCGGCCAAGTGATTGCGCAAGGGAATATCAAAGCGATTCTCGCCAATAAAGATTCAATCACCGGACAATATTTAAGTGGCGCGCGCGAAATTGCTGTGCCTGCAAAACGCAACCCGGTAAATCCAAAACAAATGTTGCGTTTGATAGGAGCCAAAGGCAACAACCTGCAAAATGTTACGCTGGAAATTCCTTTTGGGTTAATGACCTGTATAACCGGCGTTTCGGGCTCCGGAAAATCCACATTAATTAATGCAACATTACATCCACTTGCCGCAACCGCATTAAACGGTGCAAGCACACTTACACCCGCCGCACACGATAAAGTTGAAGGTATGGATTTATTCGACAAATGTGTCGATATCGATCAATCACCCATTGGCCGCACACCGCGCTCGAACCCGGCAACCTACACCGGAATTTTTACACCCGTGCGCGATTTATTTGCAGGCACACAAGAAGCACGCTCACGCGGATATCAACCAGGACGCTTCAGCTTTAACGTAAAAGGCGGACGCTGCGAAGCCTGCGAAGGCGATGGCGTAACAAAAGTTGAAATGCACTTCTTGCCCGACGTTTATGTTCCTTGCGATGTCTGCAAAGGCAAACGCTATAACCGCGAAACCCTGGACATAAAATACAAAGGCAAAAATATTCACGAAGTGTTGGAAATGACCGTGGAAGATGCTCGCGAATTTTTCGATGCGATTCCATCCATCGCCAATAAATTACAAACGTTGATCGATGTAGGTTTGACGTATATTTGTTTGGGGCAAGCTGCAACAACTTTATCGGGTGGTGAAGCACAACGCGTAAAACTCGCAAAAGAATTATCCAAACGCGACACAGGAAAAACACTGTATATTTTGGATGAACCCACTACCGGCTTACACTTCTACGACATCCAACAACTGTTAAATGTATTGCATCGCTTGCGCGATCACGGCAACACAGTTGTAGTGATTGAACACAACCTTGATGTTATTAAAACCGCAGACTGGATTGTGGATTTAGGTCCCGAAGGCGGCAGCGGCGGCGGACAAATTATTGCAACGGGAACTCCGGAAGAAGTCGCTGAAATTCCCCATTCTTACACGGGCCAATTCCTTGCACCCATGCTGAAGAAAAAATCGGTCGCGAAAAGCAAATCCGCAAAAAAATAATAACGCTATCCCTTCATATTTATCCTTATTTTCTGTTGCACTCGCTCCCAAGCTCCGGCTTGGGAGCTTTTATTAAATTTCATCCAATACTCCATCCTGCACCTCAAAAATGAATATTGAATTGTTCAATTTTTTTCATCCCAAAAGCTTCCGTTAAAGCGACCTCCGCAGCACATAATTAACAGCTCTCTTTTAGCATGGATTCCTTAAGGCATGACAAGCGACCAGAATTTTTCATTGCTGAATTGGGCGACTATAATAGTACACATAACGTACAATCCCAATTTCTGCTACAAGCAAGAAATGCCAGGAGAGCGCACATGATGTTCCAAGTCGTCCATACCATTGGTTCTACGGTCTATTTTCTGTTTTTCATCCTTTTTGCCTGCGCCTGCCTGGTCCCTCGCGCCAATCCGGGGGCAGGATGGTGGGCCTCCGCCATACTTTGTGCCTTGCTGTCACGATTGAGCTATTTTGTTCTCCATCAAGAACAGGACATGGCAGCGGCCATGGCGGTTTATTCCTCGATCAATATTTTAGAAAAATTATTCTTAGCCATAGGTATGATAGGTTTTATCAAACAGGATGCTTATTTATATCGGCTTGGTTTTGCTACAGTCATTGCCGAACTCTGGGTTTTGGTCACCTATTTATTCGATGCGAATAGTTGGGTTTATTGGCTAGGATTAACGATCTACAACGCAATTGTTTTGCTAGGTGTGGGATTACTTGCGCTCAACCATCATTGGAAAACGCCCCATCACCTCACGCTAATTAGCGCTCTCACCTGCTTCGCACTGGTTGCGCATTGGCTGATAACATTTGTTTTATTACGCCTTATTCCGAGCTGGGAAGTACCGGCGTTCTTAATTGGTACCACGTTAGTGTTGACGCTGTATTTATCTCTAATATCGGGAATTTTAATGCAGCTATACCATCGGTTGATCGAAGCAGAATCCAAGGCTCTGGATCTGGCCTATCAGGATCAATTGACTGGCCTGAATAATATGCGTTATGTCGATGCACTGTTTGACAAAGCGCTCATGCTCGCCACCCGCCCTCATCAACTGTTAGCGGTAATTTATATTGACCTTGATAATTTCAAGCCAATCAACGATAACGCCGGGCACAGTGCAGGAGATAAAACGCTACAAATCATCGCTAAAAAAATAAAAGAAAACACTCGCAGTACAGATATATGCGCCCGGGTAGGCGGTGACGAATTTGTTGTTGTAGCCACCAACATTGAAAATGAAGAACAGGTTCAATTGGTTACCCAAAAACTGCTTGGAAAATTAACGGAGCCAATAGAAATCGAAGGAAAACTTTACTCATTGGGAGCAAGTATTGGCATTAGTTTATATCCTTCAGACGGGAAAAATCTTACACAGTTAATCGAAAATGCCGACAAAGCTATGTATGAAATAAAACACCATGGAAAAAGCGGATACCAATTTTTTAACCGATTAACGGCGTAAGAAAATAATTCGATTTATACTTTTTTAAAACAAATCGAATTCAAAGAGTTTGTTGACACTTGGGCAAATTTTTTTGCTGTAATACCTATAACAAGAAAAAGAACAGCTCCAAATTTGCAAAAATAATTTTACTTTTTGTTCAAAAATTTCGTTTGTTTGCTGCGATCAATACACACATGCCTGTCTGATTCACACATAAAATTTTATCAAAAAAAAACCAAGCATAAGCTTGGTTTTTTTACCGAATTATAAAAACTTATTCGGCATCTACCTCAACTGCTTTAGCAGCAACTGGACGACCAACAAGCTCAACATAAGCCATTGGCGCTTTATCGCCAGCACGGAAACCGCACTTCAACACACGCAAGTAACCACCTGGACGAGTGTTGTAACGTGGACCTAATTCGCTGAACAACTTACCTACGGCTTCTTTGCTGTTCAAACGAGCAAAAGCAAGACGACGGTTAGCAACGCTGTCCACTTTAGCCAAAGTAATCAAAGGCTCTGCGAAACGACGCAATTCTTTTGCTTTTGGCAAAGTAGTTTTAATCAATTCGTGCTCAACCAGAGAAATAACCATGTTGCGAAACATAGCTTTACGATGAGAAGAATTACGGCCTAATTGACGACCACTTAATTGATGACGCATGATAAATTTCCTTCAAAAAGGATTGCTAAAAGCAATCTCGTTAATCACCCGCACCGAAGTGAGTTGACGGGCGAACTAATAAAAAAATAAAGCGGATATTGCCTGGGCAATACCCGCTTTATTCTTTCGGTTTCTTAGTCGTTACGAAGACTAGCCGGCGGCCAGTTTTCTAAACGCATACCGAGAGACAACCCGCGTGAAGCGAGAACGTCTTTGATTTCGGTAAGTGATTTTTTACCAAGGTTTGGCGTCTTCAACAATTCAACTTCAGTGCGTTGAATCAAGTCGCCAATGTAGTAAATATTTTCCGCTTTCAAGCAGTTTGCTGAACGTACGGTAAGCTCCAAATCATCCACTGGACGCAAGAGGACAGGATCGATCGCCTCTTCTTTTTGCTCTGGAGCAGATTGCTTTTCACCTTCCAGGTCAACAAACACAGCAAGCTGTTGTTGCAGAATGGTAGCTGCACGACGGATTGCTTCTTCCGGATCAATAGTACCGTTTGTTTCCAAATCCAATACTAACTTATCCAGGTCAGTACGTTGTTCAACACGCGCATTTTCTACGCTGTATGCCAAACGCTTTACTGGGCTGAAAGAAGCATCGAGCTGCAAGCGACCAATTGCACGGCTTTCATCGTCATCTTTACGACGAGAATCGGCTGGCTGGTAACCGCGACCACGAGCTACGGTCAAGCGCATTTTCAATTCGGTATTGCCAGTGATATTCGCAATCACGTGATCTGGATTTTTGATTTCCACGTCGTGATCGAGTTGAATATCAGCAGCAGTAACAACGCCTGGGCCTTTTTTGTTCAAGGTAAGAACAGTTTGATCCTTACCGTGCATAACAATGGCAACACCTTTGAGATTCAACAAGATCTCGATAACGTCCTCGCGAACGCCTTCGATGTCACTGTACTCGTGCAATACACCTTCGATCTCAGCTTCAACAATGGCACAACCGGCCATTGAAGAAAGCAGAATACGACGCAAGGCATTGCCGAGTGTATGTCCAAAACCACGTTCCAGAGGCTCCAAAACCACGCGCGCGTGAGTTGGGCTGCTTTCTGAAACGTCGATATGACGAGGAGTTAAAAATTCGTTTACTGCTGTCTGCATATCCACACCTGTTAGCGGTTCTAGTGAGTACCGAGATGTTGTTAGTATCGGGATTTCCCCGATACTTACTCAGAGATCCTTACTTAGAGTAAAGCTCTACGATGAGGTTCTCGTTGATATCAGCTGGCAAATCGCTGCGATCAGGAACGCGTTTGAATACGCCTTCTTTCTTCTCAGCATTAACATCAACCCACTCTACATTGCTGCGTTGACCAGCAAGGTTAATAGCGTTTTGGATGCGCAATTGCTTTTTAGCTTTTTCGCGAACTGCAACTACGTCACCGGCAGCAACCTGGTAAGAAGCGATATTAACGGTTTTTCCGTTTACGCTAATTGCCTTGTGCGATACCAATTGACGTGACTCAGAGCGAGTTGAGCCGAAGCCCATACGATAAACAACGTTATCCAAGCGAGATTCGAGCAGCTTCAACAAGTTCTCACCACTAGCGCCTTTACGACGTGCAGCTTCTTTGTAGTAACCACGGAATTGCTTTTCAAGGATGCCGTAAATACGACGAACTTTTTGCTTTTCACGCAACTGCACACCGTAGTCAGACAAGCGACCACGACGCTGGCCGTGTTGGCCTGGTGCAGTTTCTAATTTACATTTTGAATCTAACGCGCGCGCACCACTTTTCAGGAAAAGGTCAGTGCCTTCACGACGAGAGAGTTTACAGGTAGGTCCAATATAACGAGCCATTATCTATTCTCCCCTTACACGCGACGTTTTTTCGGCGGACGGCAGCCGTTGTGAGGAATCGGCGTAACGTCAGTGATGTTGGTAATTTTGTAGCCAACATTATTCAGCGCGCGTACGGCTGATTCACGACCTGGGCCTGGACCTTTAACTTCGACGTCAAGATTTTTCAAACCGTATTCTTTTGCAGCTTCACCAGCACGCTCAGCAGCAACCTGCGCAGCGAATGGTGTAGATTTACGTGAACCACGGAAACCAGAACCACCTGAAGTAGCCCAGCTAAGAGCATTACCTTGACGATCAGTGATAGTCACGATGGTGTTGTTAAAAGAAGCGTGGATATGGGCAACGCCGTCCACTACTGTCTTTTTAACTTTCTTTTTGGTCGCGGTTTTATTACTTGGCTTAGCCATAGCAATTTCTTCCTACTAATTTGTTACCGTAAGTGAATGAAGTTAAGCCTAAGAATTACTTCTTAATTGGCTTACGTGGGCCTTTACGAGTGCGAGCGTTTGTCTTAGTACGCTGACCACGCAATGGCAAGCTACGACGGTGACGCAAGCCACGGTAGCAACCCAAATCCATCAAACGCTTGATATTCATAGATATAACACGGCGCAAGTCACCTTCTACGGTGCGCTTGGCAACCTCAGTACGGATCGACTCCAACTGCTCTTCTGACAAAGAACCAATTTTGGTTTCTTCAGAGATACCAGTGGCAGCACAGATCTGCTTAGCTGTGGTACGACCAATCCCATAAACATAAGTCAACGAGATAACGGCGTGTTTGTTATCTGGTATGTTTACACCAGCAATACGAGCCATTCAAATTACTCCAATAACACATAAATGTAGCGTTGACAGTATTAACCGCCATCATCGCTGCTCAAAAAGGCGCGCAGGATAGCGAGAAATACAGCACAAAGCAATAGCTAGACAATTTCTTATCTAACGACAGTCAACGCCCCCTATTGGCAATGCTTATTTGTTACTTAGAAAACAAGAGGCAGGCGTTCACGCTGTGAGCACCTGCCTCAATGTTTTGAAGCGACAAATTAATTAAGCATTAACCCTGACGCTGCTTATGGCGTGGCTCAACGGCGCAGATAACGCGAAGAACACCGTTGCGACGAACCATTTTGCAATTGCGGCAAATCTTTTTAACAGAAGCACGAACTTTCATTATTCAACCTCAAAATCCAGGATTAACGAGCGTTTCCGCTACCGTAACCTTTTAAGTTTGACTTCTTCATCAATGATTCATATTGATGAGACATCAAGTGAGCCTGTACCTGAGACATAAAGTCCATAACCACAACCACTACGATCAGTAATGAAGTACCACCCAAATAGAAAGGTACTTTTGCGGCTACTTGCAAGAACTGAGGTAACAAGCAAACTGCTGACATATAGATAGCGCCAATCACCGTTAAGCGAGTCAACACACTATCGATATATTTTGCGGAATGCTCACCAGGACGAATCCCTGGAATGTAAGCACCCGATTTTTTCAAGTTATCTGCCACTTCTTTCGGGTTGAACATCAACGCGGTATAGAAGAAACAGAAGAACGAAATAAAACCAACAAACATCAAGATATAAAGCGGTTGGCCTGGACTAATGGCTAATGCGAAGTCTTGTAAAAATGCTTTAACAGGACCCTCACCTTGACCAAACCACTGTGCAATAGACGCTGGGAACAACAGAATACTGCTTGCAAAAATTGCTGGAATTACACCAGACATGTTGATCTTCAATGGCAAATGACTTGATTGCGCTTGACGACCAGGCTGTCTTTTTGCGTAGTTAACAGTAATTCTGCGCTGACCACGCTCAATACGTACAACCAACCAAACTACAGCAACTGCAATAACAGCAACAAACAATAAGGCCAAGTAGTTCACGTCGCCTTGGCGTGCACTTTCCAATGAATGGATGATTGCACGAGGCAAACCAGCAACAATACCGGCGAAAATCAACATGGATATACCATTGCCAATACCGCGCTCAGTAACTTGCTCACCCAACCACATCATGAACACCGCACCAGTCACCAAAGACACCACGGTCGTGAAGTAATAGGAGAAGGTTGGCTCACCACCATATGCATAGTTAGAAAAGCTGCCTGCCATTGCCAAAGCTTGTACAGTAGCCAACACAACTGTGAAATAACGTGTGTATTGGTTGATCTTTCTACGTCCGGCGTCGCCTTCTTTCTTCAACTGCTCAAGTGACGGCGTTACCGAACTCAAGAGCTGCATGATGATGGATGCCGAAATGTAAGGCATGATGCCCAGGGCTAAAATACTCATCCGCTCAAGCGCACCCCCCGAGAACATGTTGAACATGCCAAGGATTGTGTCTTTGTTTTGGTTAAACAGATTCGCGATTCGTTCCGGATCTAAACTCGGAATAGGCACATGAGTACCAATTCGGTAGACCAGAATAGCCAAAAAGAGAAAACGAAGGCGAGCCCAAAGCTCGCCTAAACCTTTTTGATTCGCTAACGGCATATTGTTGGTGATAGCCATGCGTCTCTTACTCTTCTACAGTACCGCCAGCAGCTTCAATAGCAGCCTTAGCACCTTTGGTTACGGCCAAACCTTTAACAGTCACAGCCTTTTTCAACTCACCAGAAGCAAAAATCTTAGCGCGCTTGATAACGGAGCTAATCAAGTCTGCTTGCTTGAGAGTTTCCAAATCTACTACGGAGCCCTCTACCAGATTCAGTTCAGACAAACGAATCTCGGCAGTAACACGGCCAATACGAGAAGAGAAACCATATTTTGGCAAACGGATTTGCAAAGGCATTTGACCGCCTTCGAAACCTGGACGCACAGAACCGCCTGAACGTGATTTCAAACCTTTGTGACCACGGCCAGCAGTCTTACCAAGACCACTACCGATACCGCGACCAACACGTTTTGCAGCTTTAATTCGACCCGGTGCAGGGCTAAGTGTATTCAGACGCATCTTACTCTCCCTCTACCTTGACCAAATAGTTTACTTTATTGATCATGCCGCGTACTGAAGGGGTATCTTCCACTTCAACGGTATGACGAATGCGACGCAAGCCCAAGCCCGCTACGCATGCTTTGTGACTTGCCAAGCGATGAGCAGTGCTTTTCACCTGGGTCACTTTAATCATTTTCTTAGACATGGTTTATCCACCGTCGTAAATCGAAAATTCGATTAGTTCAGAATTTGTTCAACACTTTTGCCGCGCTTGGCTGCAACAGCTTCTGGAGAAGTCATTGCTTTAAGGGCATTAAAGGTTGCACGAACAACGTTTACCGGATTGGTAGAGCCGTAGCACTTAGCCAATACGTTCTGAACGCCTGCAATCTCAAGCACGGAACGCATTGCACCGCCAGCGATTACACCAGTACCTTGAGAGGCTGGCTGCATGTACACTTTTGACGCTCCGTGAACACCTTTAATAGCGTATTGCAGAGTATCACCGCTCAGATCAACATTGATCATGTTACGACGTGCTGCTTCCATTGCTTTCTGGATTGCGATGGGCACTTCACGCGCTTTACCACGGCCGAAACCTACCTTGCCATTACCGTCGCCAACAACTGTCAACGCGGTAAATTGGAAGATACGACCACCTTTTACAGTTTTAGCAACACGGTTGACTTGAACTAACTTCTCTTGCAAGCCTTCGTTGTTGCTATCTTCTTCTTTCTTCGAGTAAGCCATATCTTAACCTTTAGAATTCCAAACCACCTTCACGGGCAGCATCAGCCAAGGCCTTAACACGACCGTGGTATTTGAAACCGCTACGATCGAAAGCAACTTGTGTGATACCCGCAGCTTTTGCACGCTCAGCAACCAGTAAACCAACTGCTTTTGCGGCATCAGCATTGCCAGTTTTGCCACTGCGTAAATCTTTATCAAGAGTAGAAGCGCTAGCTAATACTTTTGAGCCATCACCGGCAATAACTTGCGCGTAGATGTGGCGTGGGGTGCGATGGATAGTCAAACGAGTGGTACCCAATTCGCGAATCTTTGCTCGGGCACGGCGCGCACGGCGAAGACGAGATAATTTCTTTTCGCTCATAACCTAGCCCTTACTTCTTCTTAGCTTCTTTACGTAGTACTACTTCGTCCGAATAACGCACACCTTTACCTTTATAAGGCTCTGGTTCACGGTATGAACGAATTTCAGAAGCTACTTGACCAAGCAATTGCTTGTCGCTGCTTCTTAGTACAATTTCGGTCTGGCTTGGGGTTTCAACCGTTACGCCTGCAGGCAGGACATAATTTACCGGATGAGAGAGACCCAAAGACAGGTTTACAGTATTGCCTTCTGCTTTAACACGGTAACCAACGCCAACCAAGGTAAGTTTCTTCTCAAAACCCTGGCTAACACCTTTAACCATGTTATTAACTAGCGCACGGGTAGTGCCTGCTAGTGCATCTGACTGCTTGGCACCGTCGCGTGGAGCAAAAGTCAGCACGTTGTTTTCGTGCTTAACTTCTACGTTCGCGTGGACTTCCAGCGCCAATGTACCTTTACCGCCTTTAATTGTGAGCGATTGACCATTCAAGGTCACACTCACTGCAGCAGGTACTTCAACCGGACTTTTTGCAACTCGTGACATGACGATTTCCCATTAGAATACTGTGCAAAGAACTTCACCACCCACGCCAGCGGCACGGGCAGCACGATCAGTCATTACACCTTTACTGGTAGAAACGATAGCGATACCCAAACCAGCGCGAACAGTTGGGATAGCTTCTTTTCCAGCATAATTGCGCAGACCTGGACGGCTTACGCGATCGATCTCGGCAATAACTGGCTTGCCTTCAAAATATTTCAATTCAACAGTCAGCTCTTGCTTGGCGCCTTCGCTTACTGAAAAACCGTTAATGTAACCTTCGTTAGAAAGTACATTAGCAACATTCACCTTCAACTTTGATGAAGGCATGGTTACAGACGCTTTACCCACTTGTTGCGCATTGCGAATGCGGGTAAGCATATCTGCCAAAGGATCTTGCATACTCATATGATTCTGCTCCTAAAATTACCAGCTTGCCTTAACAAGACCTGGAACGTCACCACGCATTGCGGCTTCGCGCAACTTGTGACGGCACAAACCAAACTTGCGGTAAACGCCGTGTGGACGACCAGTCAAGCGGCAACGATTACGCTTGCGGCTAGCACTTGCATCACGTGGCTGTTGTTGCAGCTTGATTTGCGCTTCCCAGATTTGCTCTTCAGTAGAAGAAGGGCTAACGATGGTAGCTTTCAATTCAGCGCGTTTAGCAGCGAATTTTTTTACGGTATTTGCACGCTTAACTTCACGTGCAATCATAGATTTCTTAGCCATGATTCTACCCTTAGCCTTTAAATGGGAAGTTGAAGGCTTTTAACAAAGCACGGCCTTCATCGTCGGTGCGGGCAGATGTAGTGATACAAATGTCCAAACCGCGGATTTTATCAACTTTGTCGTAATCGATCTCTGGGAAGATGATTTGTTCTGTCACACCCATTGAGAAATTACCACGGCCATCAAATTGCTTTGGACTGATACCACGGAAGTCACGAATACGTGGGATAGCAATTGATACCAGACGATCCAGGAACTCATACATACGATCTTTACGCAGAGTTACTTTACAACCGATCGGCCATTCTTCACGAATTTTGAAGCCTGCAATGGATTTGCGAGCCTTCGTGACGACTACTTTTTGACCAGCAATCTTGGTCAAATCGCCTACCGCGTTCTCAAGCACTTTCTTATCACCAACAGCTTCACCCACACCCATGTTAATGGTGATTTTGGTGATGCGTGGCACTTCCATAACATTCGCTAAACCCAATTCTGTTTTCAGCTTGGGAGCGAGTTCTTTGTTGTATAGTTCTTTAAGCCTAGCCATGTCTAATTACGCCTCTACGGCCTCGCCATTGGATTTGAAAACGCGAACTTTGTCGCCATTCTCAAGGATCTTGAATCCAACACGATCAGCCTGCTTGGTTGCTGGGTTATAAATTGCAACATTCGATGTGTGAATCGATGCTTCTTTCTCAACAATCCCGCCAGCAACGCCAGCTTGTGGATTTGGTTTTTGGTGCTTTTTGATCAAGTTAATGCCAGAAACAATAACACGGTCAGCTAACACACGAACTACCTTGCCGCGCTTACCCTTGTCACGTCCAGCGATAACAATCACTTCGTCATCACGTTTAATTTTAAGCATTTTCCTGCCCCTTTATTCTCAGGCCTGAGTACTTAAAGTACTTCAGGAGCCAAAGAAATGATTTTCATGAATTTCTCGCCACGCAACTCACGAGTTACTGGTCCGAAAATACGTGTACCAATCGGAGCATCTTGGTTGTTCAGCAGTACGGCAGCATTATCGTCAAACTTGATCAATGAACCGTCTTGGCGACGCACACCTTTCTTTGTGCGAACAACAACTGCCTTCATGACTTGGCCTTTTTTCACCTTACCGCGTGGAATAGCTTCCTTCACGGTAACTTTGATGATGTCACCCACTGCCGCATAGCGACGGTGAGAACCGCCAAGAACCTTGATGCACATGACACGGCGAGCACCGCTGTTGTCAGCAACATCTAAGTAGCTTTCTGTTTGAATCATCGTCCGTCTCCGAAACTTTCAATATAATCTGGAGCCGATTAGACTTCAGAAGCACGTTCTTCAATTTTAACCAAAGACCAGGTCTTGGTTTTTGATAATGGGCGCGATTCTGCAACCGTAACCACATCACCAATTTTGCACTCGTTCTTTTCGTCATGAGCGTGAAGCTTTGAAGACTTGGTGGAATATTTTCCATAAAGTTCATGCTTAACGCGACGCTCAATCAGCACAGTAATGGTTTTATCCATTTTGTCGCTAACGACCTTACCGGTCAGAGTACGAGCCAGTTTTGTTTCCTGAGTCATCGTTAGTTACCTGCCTTTTGTCTAAGCGCTGTCTTGATGCGTGCAATGTCTTTACGCACTTGCGCAAGCAAGTGGGTTTGGCTCAATTGGCCAGTAGAAGCTTGCATACGAAACTTGAACTGCTCTTTCAATTGTTCCAACAAAACGCTATTCAGCTCTTCGACGGATTTTTCGCGTAATTCTGAAGCTTTCATCACATCACCGAACGTTTAACAAATGTTGTTGTAATTGGCAGTTTCGCCGCGGCCAAAGCAAAGGCTTCACGAGCCAATTCTTCCGCTACGCCATCCATCTCATACAGAACCTTGCCAGGACGGATTTGTGCCACCCAGTACTCCACATTACCCTTACCTTTACCTTGACGAACTTCAAGAGGTTTTTCGGTAATTGGCTTATCCGGAAACACACGAATCCAGATTTTACCGCCACGCTTAACGTGACGTGTCATCGCTCTACGTGCTGCTTCAATTTGACGAGCAGTTAAGCGACCGCGACCAGTTGCCTTCAAGCCGAAGTCACCGAAGCTCACTTTTGAGCCGCGTTGTGACAGACCGCGGTTGCGGCCTTTCATCTGCTTGCGAAACTTTGTACGCTTAGGTTGTAACATGTTGCGTACCCCTTACTTGGATTTAGCAGCTTTTTTCTTAGGTTCAGCTTCAGCAACTACGTCACCGATAACTTCGCCTTTGAAAATCCAGACTTTTACACCAATGATGCCGTAAGTGGTGTGCGCTTCAGCAGTGGCGTAATCGATATCCGCACGCAAGGTGTGGAGAGGAACGCGACCTTCACGATACCATTCACTACGTGCAATCTCAGCACCGCCCAAACGACCACCAACCTGGATCTTGATGCCTTCAGCACCTTGACGCATGGCGTTTTGTACCGCGCGCTTCATGGCACGACGGAACATTACGCGGCGCTCTAATTGCTGGGCAACGCCCTGGGCAACCAATGCACCATCCAAGTCTGGCTTACGAATTTCTTCGATATTGATATGGACTGGAACGCCCATTTGCTTGCCTAATTCAAGGCGCAACTTATCAACATCTTCACCTTTTTTACCGATCACGATACCAGGACGCGCAGTGTGGATAGTGATGCGAGCAGTGTTAGCTGGACGCTCAATGTCTACACGGCTTACAGATGCGCTGGCCAGTTTTTCTTGGATGTACTTACGTACTTTCAAGTCAACGATCAACTTATCTGCGTAATCAGTACCATCGGCATACCACACAGAGGTGTGCTTTTTGATAATTCCGAGACGGATGCCGTTCGGATGTACTTTCTGACCCATAACGCCTGCTCTCTTACTTGTCGGCTACTTTAACGGTGATGTGACAAGTGCGCTTGGTGATGCGGTCAGCGCGACCTTTAGCACGTGGACTTACGCGCTTAAGGCTTGTGCCCTCATCAACAAAAATGGTTGATACTTTTAAAGAATCAACATCAGCACCTTCGTTGTGTTCTGCGTTAGCAATCGCAGATTCCAGTACTTTCTTGATAATATCCGCACCCTTTTTGGTACTGAATGCAAGAGTATCAAGAGCTTGTTCAACGCCTTTACCGCGAATTTGATCAGCTACCAAACGCGCTTTTTGCGCCGACAGACGAGCACCGGTTAATTTTGCTGCTACTTCCATCGTATACCTCGATTAGCGTTTTTTCGCTTTCTTATCAGCGGCATGGCCACGATAAGTGCGGGTTGCTGCAAATTCGCCAAGTTTATGACCAACCATCTCTTCATTTACCAATACTGGTACATGTTGACGGCCGTTATGCACAGCAAGGGTCAAACCAACCATTTCCGGCATGATCATAGAACGGCGCGACCAGGTTTTAATTGGACGACGATCGTTAGCTGCGATCGCTGCTTCGACCTTCTTAATAAGGTGAAGATCTATAAAAGGACCTTTTTTCAGTGAACGTGGCACTGCGATTTCCTCTCTCAGCTGTTGTGTCGGCGATTATTTTTTATCGCGACGACGAACAATCATCTTGTCTGTGCGCTTATTGCTGCGCGTTTTGTATCCCTTAGTAGGAACACCCCATGGTGAAACTGGGTGACGACCACCCGACGTACGTCCCTCACCACCACCCATTGGGTGATCGACAGGGTTCATCGCCACACCGCGAACGGTAGGACGAACACCACGCCAGCGTTTAGCACCAGCTTTACCCAAGGAACGCAGATTGTGTTCGCTGTTGGATACTTCGCCCAAGGTAGCGCGACAATCAGTCAGCACCTTACGCATTTCACCACTGCGCAAACGCAAAGTTGCATAAGCACCATCACGCGCAACCAACTGAGCAGAAGCACCAGCTGAACGAGCGATTTGAGCACCTTTACCAGGCTTCAGCTCAACACAGTGAACAACAGAACCGAGCGGAACGTTGCGCAATGGCATGGTATTACCAGGCTTGATTGCGGCTGCATTGCCAGATTCAATTTTGTCACCTACCACCAAACCTTTAGGAGCGATAATGTAACGACGCTCACCATCGGCGTAGCAAACGAGAGCGATATAAGCGGTACGATTTGGATCGTACTCAATGCGCTCTACAGTTGCTGGAATACCATCTTTGTTACGACGGAAATCGACTACACGGTAATGCTGCTTGTGACCACCACCGATATGACGGGTAGTGATACGGCCAGCATTGTTACGACCACCGGTTTTTGATTTCTTTTCAAGCAAAGGTGCATAAGGATCACCTTTGTACAAATCCGGGTTAACAATGCTAACTACGAAGCGACGACCAGGTGATGTGGGTTTACGTTTTACGATAGCCATGACCTAATCCCCTTACTCAGCCGATGCCGCGAGATCAATTTCTTGACCTTGCGCCAAACGTACGTATGCCTTTTTCCAATCGCTTCTTTTGCCAAGGCCGTAACGGGTACGCTTGGTCTTACCTTTAACATTCAACACAGAAACACTTTCTACTTTTGTGCCGAACAACGATTGAACTGCAGCTTTGATTTCAAGCTTATTGGCATCAGGAAGAACCTTGAATACCACTTGATTTGCAGACTCGCCTGCCGCTGCTGATTTCTCAGAAACTACCGGGCCGAGAATGATTTTGTATAGACGTTCTTGGTTCATCCCAGTATCTCCTCAAATTTTTTGAGAGCTGGCACAGTCACAACAACTTTGTCGAAACCGATCAAGCTTACTGGATCAACGCCTTGCGCATCAGAAACACCAACTTTGTACAAGTTGCGTGAAGCGAGGAACAGGTTTTCGCTAATTTCTTCAGTAACGATCAATACATCAGTCAAGTTGAATTGAGCTAATTTTTGTACCAAAGCCTTGGTTTTTGGAGCCTCGATATCGAAACTTTCAACAACAATCAAACGCTCTTGACGATTCAGCTCAGACAAAATGCATTGCAATGCGGCGCGATACATTTTTTTGTTCAGCTTTTGCTCGTGATCACGTGGTTTTGCTGCGAAAGTAGCACCACCGCCACGCCAGATTGGGCTGCGAATAGTACCAGCACGTGCACGGCCAGTACCTTTTTGACGCCAAGGCTTTTTACCACCGCCAGACACTTCAGCACGAGTTAATTGCGCCTTAGTACCTTGACGAGCACCAGCCATGTACGCAACAACAGCTTGATGAACCAAGTCTTGGTTAAACTCTCTACCGAAAGCGACTTCAGATACATTGACTGTACCTTGCGCGCCTGCGGGACTAACAATTTTTAATTCCATGGTCGATTCCCCTCGGATACTTAACCGTTAGTGCGCGCTTTAACAGCAGGACGTACAAACACGTCGCCGCCTGTAGCACCAGGAATAGCACCCTTAACCAGAAGCAGGTTGCGCTCAGCGTCAACGCGGACAACTTCAAGGTTTTGAACGGTTACACGCTCAGCACCCAAGTGACCAGCCATTTTTTTGCCTTTGAATACGCGACCTGGAGTTTGACACTGGCCGATAGAACCCAATACGCGATGCGAACGGCTGTTACCGTGAGTCGCATCTTGCATACCAAAATTCCAGCGTTTAATACCGCCAGCGAAACCTTTACCTTTGGATGTGCCAGTTACATCAATGATTTGACCCGCAGAGAAAGACTCAACAGTAATTGATGCACCAACTTCGAAAGCTTCTTGAGCATCGTTACGCAATTCAAACAAGTTGCGACCAGCTTCAGCATTAGCTTTAGCGAAGTGACCTGCTTCAGATTTGGTAACACGGGAGGCACGACGAGAACCTACGGTTACTTGCACAGCAGAGTAGCCATCGGTTTCGACATTCTTGACCTGAGTGATGCGGTTGGGCTCAACCTCAATCACAGTTACAGGAATGGAAACACCATCATCGGTAAAAATACGAGTCATACCGCTTTTGCGGCCGACAATACCAATCGTCATTTTACTAACCTCTATAGTGTACGGGGCTTTTACCCGCTATGGCCGCCCATTTCAGAGCGTTACACAGTTGCAAAGCACCATTGCCTTACAACTTAAACATTTACTTATTAACCGAGACTAATTTGAACCTCAACGCCTGCAGCCAAATCCAGCTTCATCAGGGCATCTACAGTTTTTTCAGTAGGCTCAACAATATCGAGCAAACGCTTGTGTGTACGTATCTCGTATTGATCACGCGCGTCTTTATTAACGTGCGGAGAAATCAATACAGTGAAGCGCTCTTTACGAGTCGGCAGCGGAATTGGGCCACGAACTTGCGCACCAGTGCGCTTTGCGGTTTCAACAATTTCCTGAGTAGAAGCATCAATCAGCTTGTGATCAAAGGCTTTCAGGCGAATTCTAATGCGTTGATTCTGCATGAACCAAACTCCAATTATTTAGCTTTAAAGAACACCCTCTAAGCGCTCAAAAGAGAGCCCCTCAAAAGGAGGCGCAATCTTAAAGACCTAGACCCGGGTTGTCAACACAATGCTGACAAAAAATAGACAATATTCAGACGATAAAAACTATCGCAAAAACATCATCTAAACCTATGCACCTTAAATAAAAAGGACGCCAGCTTGGCGCCCTTTCCAATAAGGTATTTACAACTTACTGAACGATTTTGGCTACAACGCCAGCACCAACAGTACGACCACCTTCACGGATAGCGAAGCGCAAACCTTCTTCCATCGCAATCGGGTGAATCAAGGTCACAGACATTTGAATGTTGTCACCTGGCATAACCATTTCTACGCCTTCTGGCAATTCAACCGCACCCGTCACGTCAGTGGTACGGAAGTAGAATTGTGGACGGTAGCCTTTGAAGAATGGCGTGTGACGACCACCTTCATCTTTAGACAATACGTACACTTCCGCGACGAACTTGGTGTGTGGAGTTACTGAGTTTGGCTTGCACAGTACTTGGCCACGTTGCACTTCATCACGCTTGGTACCGCGCAACAGAACACCCACGTTCTCACCGGCACGACCTTCGTCAAGCAACTTACGGAACATCTCAACACCAGTACAGGTAGTTTTTGTAGTGTCAGTGATACCAACGATCTGGATCTCTTCACCCACTTTAACCACACCACGCTCAACACGGCCAGTTACCACAGTACCGCGACCAGAAATAGAGAACACATCTTCTACTGGCATCAGGAATGGCTGGTCGATTGCACGTACTGGCTCTGGAATGTAAGAATCCAAAGCTTCTACCAATGCTTTAACTGCTGAAGTACCAAGACCGTTTTCGTCTTCGCCGTTCAATGCCATCAAGGCAGAACCTGCAATGATTGGAGTATCATCAGCCGGGAAGTCATAAGTGCTCAACAGCTCACGCAATTCCATCTCAACCAATTCCAACATTTCGTTGTATTCGTCAGTACCTACACCGCCACAGTCAGCGGCAAGCAAGTCAGCTTTGTTCAGGAATACTACGATGTAGGGAACGCCTACTTGACGAGATAAAAGGATGTGTTCACGAGTTTGTGGCATTGGGCCGTCAGTAGCACCACATACCAGGATCGCGCCGTCCATCTGCGCAGCACCGGTGATCATGTTCTTAACATAGTCGGCGTGGCCTGGGCAGTCTACGTGTGCGTAGTGACGGATTGCTGAATCGTATTCAACGTGTGACGTATTGATAGTAATACCGCGCTCACGCTCTTCCGGAGCATTGTCGATACCATCATAAGCTACGAATTTACCGCCCCATACTTCTGCACATACGCGGGTCAACGCTGCAGTCAGGGTTGTTTTACCGTGGTCTACGTGACCGATGGTGCCCACATTGACGTGGGGCTTGTTACGTTCAAATTTTTCTTTAGCCACTTTTCTGCTCCTCTAAAAAGATCGAAATATGAATTTTACTCAGGATCGTAACGCGATCCGTTCTTTGCAATCACTTCTTCAGCAACATTGCGAGGAGCCTCTGAATATTTCAAAAACTCCATGGTGTAGGTTGCGCGACCTTGCGTTGCTGAACGCAGAGAAGTTGCATAACCAAACATTTCCGCCAAAGGAACTTCAGCGTCAATTACTTTGCCCATCGGGCTTTCGTCCATACCAAGGATGAGACCGCGACGACGATTCAAGTCACCCACTACATCACCCATATTGGCCTCAGGTGTCACCACCTCAACCTTCATAATAGGCTCAAGCAACACAGTGCCACCCTTCTGGGCCAGCTTCTTAGTCGCCATGGATGCAGCGATCTTAAACGCCATTTCGTTCGAGTCAACATCGTGATATGAACCGTCAAATACGGTAGCTTTCAAGCCCAGCAATGGATAGCCAGCCAAAACCCCGTTTTGCATCTGCTCGGAAATACCTTTCTGGATAGCTGGCACGTATTCTTTTGGAACGACACCGCCCACCAACTCGTTGACAAACTCCAGGCCCTCGGCATTTTCATCCGCACCTGGCTCGAAGCGAATCCAGCAGTGTCCATATTGGCCGCGACCACCAGACTGACGCACAAACTTGCCTTCGATTTCACATTTATTACGAATCGCCTCACGATAAGCAACTTGCGGCTTACCAATATTGGCTTCGACATTAAATTCGCGACGCATACGGTCAACAATGATGTCGAGGTGCAACTCGCCCATACCACCAATGATGGTTTGGCCAGTTTCTTCATCAGTCTTAACACGGAAAGATGGATCTTCTTGCGCAAGCTTACCCAAAGCAACGCCCATTTTTTCCTGGTCAGCTTTGGTTTTTGGCTCCACGGCCACGTGAATCACAGGCTCCGGGAAATCCATACGCTCAAGGACAATCACATGATCCTGGTCACACAAGGTATCGCCAGTGGTACAGTCTTTAAAACCAATACCTGCAGCAATATCACCCGCCAACACTTCTTTAATTTCATCGCGCTGGTTCGCATGCATTTGCACCATACGCCCCACACGCTCTTTCTTGCCTTTTACCGAGTTCAGGACTGTATCGCCTGATTGCAGGGTTCCGGAATAAACACGGAAGAAGGTCAAGGTGCCCACAAATGGGTCGGTTGCAATTTTGAAGGCGAGAGCAGCGAAAGGCTCGTCGTCGCTCGCTTTGCGAGTGGCGATGGTTTCACCATCTTCCAACACACCCTCAATAGCTTTAACTTCGGTTGGCGCCGGCAAGTAATCCACAACAGCATCAAGCATCGCCTGCACGCCTTTGTTCTTAAAAGCAGAACCACCAATCACAGGGATAATTTCGTTGGCAAGCGTACGCGCACGAATACCCGCTTTAATTTCATCTTCGGTCAGCTCTTCGCCACCGAGGTATTTTTCCATCAATTCTTCACTGAATTCGGCAGCAGATTCAATCAGGAACTCGCGCATCTTCTGACATTGCTCAAGCATGTCAGCAGGAATCGGCTCATAAGTGAAAGTCATACCTTGATCAGCTTCACTCCAGATAATGGCGCGCATCTTGACCAAGTCAACAACGCCTTTAAATGCCTCTTCTGAACCAATAGTCATTTGCAGCGGAACTGCATTTGCGCCCAAACGAGTTTTGAGCTGATCGACAACACGCATGTAATCTGCGCCAGTGCGATCCATCTTATTCACAAACACCAAGCGAGGAACTTCGTATTTGTTGGCTTGACGCCATACTGTCTCAGTTTGTGGCTGCACACCTGATGAACCGCACAGCACTACAACAGCACCATCAAGTACGCGCAGAGAACGCTCAACCTCAATGGTAAAATCTACGTGTCCGGGAGTATCAATTACGTTGATGCGATGCTCTTCAAACTGAGCCCCCATACCTTTCCAGAAAGTGGTAATGGCCGCAGAGGTGATAGTAATTCCACGCTCTTGCTCTTGAACCATCCAGTCAGTTGTGGCCGCACCATTATGAACTTCACCGATTTTGTGAGTTAAACCGGTATAGAACAACACGCGCTCGGTAGTAGTGGTCTTGCCAGCATCTACGTGAGCACAAATACCGATATTACGGTAGCGTGATATAGGAGTCTTACGCGCCATGACTGTCTTTCCGAATACAATCTCTTTAAATTGCAGCCCTTTAAAAGAGTAAAGGCAGCATAGCTGCCCTTACCTTCACAAAGTCGAACCAGCTTTCGCCATTAGAAGCGGAAGTGCGAGAACGCCTTGTTAGCTTCAGCCATACGGTGAACGTCTTCACGCTTCTTAACCGCAGCACCTTTGCCTTGAGCAGCATCCATCAATTCACCAGCCAAACGAGCTGGCATTGACTTCTCACCGCGCTTACGAGAGTAATCAACCAACCAGCGCATAGCCAAAGCGGTACGACGAGACGCACGAACTTCAACTGGAACCTGGTAAGTTGCACCACCCACACGGCGAGATTTAACCTCAACCAGCGGAGCGATGTTCTCAAGAGCCTCATCGAACACTTCGAGAGGATCGCGGTTCAATTTGGTTTTTACGATATCCATAGCACCATAAATGATGCGCTCGGCTACCGATTTTTTACCACTAATCATTACGTGGTTCATAAATTTCGCCAGAGTAACATTACCGAATTTTGGATCCGGTATCGTTTCGCGTTTGGCGACAACTCTTCTTCTTGGCATGTCAAAAGCCTCTTCTTCAGGAATTTTCCAAGACAACATTGGAAGCCAGATTGCTTCGAATTTGCTTGGCCTTACTCGGTGTAAACCGAAAACCTATTCGTCACTGCGAATAGCGTTGGCACATACATGCCAATCCGCTATTACTTAGGACGTTTAGCACCGTATTTAGAACGACCTTGTCTACGCTTGGCAACACCGGAAGTATCCAGTGAACCACGTACAGTATGGTAACGAACACCTGGCAAGTCTTTAACACGACCACCACGAATCAATACAACACTGTGCTCTTGCAAGTTATGGCCTTCACCGCCGATATACGAAGACACTTCGAAGCCATTGGTCAAACGAACACGGCACACTTTACGTAATGCTGAGTTTGGCTTTTTAGGTGTAGTGGTATATACGCGAGTGCACACACCGCGCTTCTGCGGGTTGCCTTGCAGAGCTGGAACGTCGCTCTTGTCTACGATAAGTTTTCTTGGCTTACGAACCAACTGGTTGATCGTCGGCATGAAAACAAACTCCACAAATAATATGTCTTCTTTTGGAAGACCGGATTTAAAGAAAGCTGCCTTCCTCTTTATTAAATTTGAAATTTCAAATTTTACGCAGAATAAAAGACCCACTTCCCACTTGGAAAAAGTGGGTGGCGCATTGTAAAGAGGTCACCCACCATCGTCAAGGAAAGCTGACTTCAAAATCCGTGAAAACCACTGAAAAAATAGGGCCGGCAAAAGCCAGCCCTATTTAACCAGCGAATTATTACGGGGAAATGTAATCAACTCGCCTATATTTCTGGCAGCCATTTCAGGCTGCCGCCGAAACTTACATCAAGGCTTATTCAGCGCTTGAACGTAAAGCTTCGGTCAATGCTGCTTCAACGTCTTCTGCACTCACGCCACCGAAATCCTGGTTTTGTGCTTCTTCGCGACGACGCTTGCGGTCTGCGTGATACGCCAAACCGGTACCGGCTGGAATCAAACGACCGACTACCACGTTTTCTTTCAAGCCACGCAAGCTATCTTTCTTGCCAGTTACCGCCGCTTCAGTCAATACGCGGGTTGTTTCCTGGAACGAAGCTGCCGAAATGAACGATTCGGTCGCCAAAGATGCCTTGGTAATACCAAGCAATTGACGCTCGAATTGCGCTGGTTGACGATCTTCTGCACGCAGCTTTTCGTTTTCTTCCAGCACCTGGGTAAACTCAACTTGCTCACCCTTAACGAAGCTGGAATCACCCATAGTAGTGATTTCAACTTTGCGTAGCATTTGACGAACGATAGTTTCGATGTGCTTATCGTTAATCTTTACGCCTTGCAGACGGTAAACGTCCTGGATTTCGTTAGTGATGTAGCGAGCCAGCGCCTCAACACCTTGCAGACGCAAAATATCGTGCGGATTGCTAGGACCATCGGATACAACTTCACCCTTGGCAACCATTTCACCCTCGAACACAGTCAATTGGCGGTGTTTAGGAATGAGCACTTCGTAGTGAGTTGAACCATCATCCAATACCTGACCATCAGTTGGGGTGATGATCAAACGGCGCTTGCCTTTAGTTTCTTTACCAAAGCTCACGGTACCGCTGATTTCAGCCAAAATTGATGGCTCTTTTGGACGACGCGCTTCGAACAAGTCAGCAACGCGTGGCAGACCACCGGTGATGTCACGAGTCTTGGAACCTTCTTGTGGGATACGAGCAATAATATCGCCCACGTTGATGGTGTCGCCGTTGTTGATACTCAAAATCGCTTTTGATGGCAGCATATAGTGCGCAGGTACGTTGGTGTTCGCGAGGAACAGCTCTTTACCTTTCGCATCAACCAAGGTTACCGCTGGACGCAAGTCTTTACCGGCAGATGGACGTTCAGCTGGATCGAGAACTTCGATAGAGCTCAAACCTGTCAATTCGTCTGTTTGGCGACGAATAGAAAGACCGTCTTCCATACCGGAGAAAGCTACAGTACCCGCCACTTCAGAAACGATTGGGTGAGTGTGCGGATCCCATTTCGCGATAATTTGGCCGCCTTTAACAGCTTCACCATCTTTAACGGTGATCAAAGCACCGTAAGGAATCTTGTAACGCTCACGCTCACGGCCGCTACTGTCAGCAATCGCCAACTCGCCCGAACGTGATACTGCTACCAGGTTGCCCGCTGGATTGCTTACAACTTTAACGTTGAGCAAGCGAACATTACCTTCTTGTTTAACTTGTACAGAGTCAGCCGCTGACGCTCTTGATGCCGCACCACCGATGTGGAAGGTACGCATGGTCAACTGGGTACCCGGTTCACCGATTGATTGTGCAGCGATAACGCCCACAGCCTCACCGGCGTTAACACGGTGGCCACGAGCCAAATCACGGCCGTAACACATAGAACAAATACCGTTGCGCGCATCACAGGTAATCGGTGAACGCACGAGAACCTCGTCGATACCCATGGATTCAACGCGCTCAACCCAGGCTTCGTCGATCATGGTGCCTGCAGGAACCAAAATCTCATCGCTACCAGGACGAGTCACATCGCGAGCCATTACACGACCAAGGATACGATCACCCAAAGATTCGATAACATCACCGCCTTCAATAACTGGCGACATGGTCAAACCTTCGTCAGTACCACAATCTTGCATGGTCACAACGAGGTCTTGCGCAACGTCTACCAAACGACGGGTCAAATAACCGGAGTTCGCGGTTTTCAGAGCGGTATCCGCCAAACCTTTACGCGCACCGTGGGTAGAAATAAAGTACTGGAGTACGTTCAAGCCTTCACGGAAGTTCGCTTTAATCGGGGTCTCGATGATCGAGCCGTCTGGACGCGCCATCAAACCACGCATACCAGCCAACTGACGAATTTGTGCTGGCGAACCACGCGCACCCGAGTCGGCGTACATGAATACGGAGTTAAATGATGGTTGCAATTCTTCATTGCCTTCGCGGTTGATCACGGACTCTTTCGAGATACCTTCCATCATCGCTTTAGCAACCAGGTCGTTTGCACGTGACCAGATATCGATAACCTTGTTGTATTTCTCGCCTTGCGTTACCAGACCTGAAGCGTATTGAGTTTCGATCTCTTTCACTTCAGCGTCAGCGCGAGCAATGATGTCAGCCTTTGCAGCTGGAATCGTAAAGTCGTTTACCCCGATAGATGAACCTGAACGAGTAGAGAACTCGTAACCGGTATACATCAAACGGTCAGCAAAAATAACGGTAGATTTCAAACCTACTACGCGGTAGCAGTAGTTGATCGCAGCCGAAATTGCCTTTTTAACCATTGGGCGGTTGATCATTTCCAGTGGCATACCTGCAGGACAGATGTCCCACAACAGAGTACGGCCAACGGTGGTATCAACGATCTTGGTTTCAGTGGTTCTTTCACCTTCCTGACCAATCAAGGTTTCAGTCAAACGCACTTTGATACGCGCTTGCAGGTCAACTTGCTTGGAGTAGTAAGCACGGGAAACTTCAGCGATATCCGCAAACACCATACCTTCACCGCGTGCGTTTACACGATCACGAGTCATCCAGTACAAGCCCAATACCACGTCCTGGGAAGGAACGATTACCGGCTCACCTGACGCCGGAGACAGGATGTTGTTGGTAGACATCATCAATGCACGGGCTTCCAACTGAGCTTCAATCGTCAGTGGAACGTGAACCGCCATTTGGTCACCGTCGAAGTCCGCGTTGTACGCAGAACAAACGAGTGGATGCAATTGGATCGCCTTACCTTCAATCAGTACAGGTTCAAACGCCTGAATACCGAGACGGTGAAGAGTTGGTGCACGGTTCAATAATACGGGGTGTTCGCGAATTACTTCGTCCAGGATATCCCAAACGACAGCTTCTTCACGCTCAACCATTTTCTTGGCAGCTTTGATCGTTGTAGCCAAACCACGCAATTCGAGCTTGCTGAAAATAAACGGCTTGAACAATTCCAGCGCCATTTTCTTCGGCAGACCGCACTGATGTAGACGAAGGGTTGGACCTACCACGATCACCGAACGGCCTGAGTAGTCAACACGCTTACCGAGCAGGTTCTGACGGAAACGACCTTGCTTACCTTTGATCATGTCAGCCAAAGATTTCAATGGACGCTTGTTGGAGCCAGTAATCGCACGACCACGACGACCGTTGTCGAGCAATGCATCCACAGACTCTTGCAGCATACGCTTTTCGTTGCGCACGATGATGTCTGGAGCGCTCAAGTCCAACAGACGCTTCAAGCGGTTGTTACGGTTGATTACACGACGGTATAAATCGTTCAAATCAGAAGTCGCAAAACGGCCACCGTCCAGTGGAACCAATGGACGCAAATCTGGCGGCAATACTGGCAATACTTCCATTACCATCCACTCAGGCTTATTGCCAGAGAAGTGGAAGGCTTCCAAAAGCTTCAAGCGCTTGGAGTATTTCTTGATTTTGGTTTCGCTTGTGGTGTTCGGGATTTCTTCGCGCAGGCGTTGAACTTCCGCTTCCAGATCGATAGAACGCATCAATGCCTGGATAGCTTCAGCACCCATTTTTGCTTCGAACTCGTCACCGAATTCTTCCATAGCATCAAAATACTGCTCATCAGTCAGCAATTGGCCGCGCTCAAGCGTGGTCATGCCTGGCTCGGTTACTACGTAGCTTTCAAAGTAAAGTACGCGCTCGATATCACGCAACGTCATGTCCAGCAACAAGCCGATACGGCTCGGCAGTGACTTCAGGAACCAGATGTGCGCAACCGGGCTCGCCAATTCGATGTGGCCCATACGCTCACGGCGAACTTTCGCCAAAGTAACTTCTACGCCGCATTTCTCGCAGATAATGCCGCGGTGCTTCATGCGTTTGTACTTGCCGCACAAGCATTCGTAATCTTTTACCGGACCAAAGATCTTGGCGCAGAACAGACCTTCACGCTCAGGCTTGAAGGTACGGTAGTTGATTGTTTCCGGCTTTTTAACTTCGCCGAAAGACCATGAACGAATCATTTCAGGTGATGCAAGGCTAATACGGATTGCGTCGAATTCTTCGACTTGTCCCTGGGACTTCAGCAAATTCAATAAGTCTTTCAAGGCAATTTCTCCAGTGAGCTCAAAGGGTTATAACAGGGTCAACGCTCTTATGAGAGCTGGGGGCCGAAGCCCCCGATTGAACAGGAACGATTAATCGTCTTCCTGCTCAAGCTCCATGTTGATACCCAGGGAGCGGATTTCTTTAACCAATACGTTGAAGGATTCTGGCATGCCAGGTTCCATACGGTGATCGCCGTCCACAATGTTTTTGTACATTTTGGTACGACCCGCAACGTCGTCCGACTTAACAGTAAGCATTTCTTGCAGGGTGTATGCAGCACCGTAAGCTTCCAGTGCCCACACCTCCATCTCCCCGAAGCGTTGACCACCGAACTGGGCTTTACCACCCAACGGTTGTTGCGTAACCAGACTGTAAGAACCGGTAGAACGGGCGTGCATTTTGTCGTCGACCAAGTGGTTCAACTTCAGCATGTACATGTAGCCTACGGTTACCGGACGAGTGAATTGATCACCGGTACGGCCATCGAACAATACGGTTTGACCGGTATCCGACAAGCCAGCCAAACGCAACAAGGCTTTGATTTCATGCTCTTTGGCACCATCAAATACCGGAGTCGCCATAGGCACACCACCAACCAGGTTGTTTGCCAAATCGAGGATCTCTTTGTCATTGAATGACTTCAAGTCTTCCTTCGCGGCTACATCGCCAGTCTCGTTGTAAATCTCTTCCAGGAAAGTGCGGATATCAGCAACAGCTTTTTGCTCTTCGAGCAGCTTGTTGATTTTCACACCCAAGCCTTTCGCCGCCATACCCAAGTGCATCTCGAGAACCTGACCTACGTTCATACGTGAAGGTACACCGAGTGGGTTCAATACGATATCAACGGTCTCACCGTTTTCGTCGTAAGGCATGTCTTCAACTGGCATAATTACAGAGATAACACCCTTGTTACCATGACGACCCGCCATCTTGTCACCAGGTTGGATACGACGCTTAATCGCGAGGTAAACCTTAACGATCTTCAACACGCCTGGCGCCAGATCATCACCGGTAGACAGTTTGCGTTTTTTGTCCTCAAAGCGCTCATCAAGCACTTTACGACGCTCAGCCAACTGCTCTTCTGCACGGTCGATTTGCTCATTGAGCGTATCGTCGTTCATGCGGATTTTGAACCATTGGTCTTTCTCAACGGTGTCCAGCAATTCGTTGGTCAAGGTGTCGCCTTTCTTCAAGCCTTTGCCTGAAGCAACAACCTGGCCCAACAAAGCAGCACGCAAACGCTCAAGGGTCGCGGCTTCCATGATGCGGAATTCTTCGTTGAGGTTCTTGCGAACTTCGTCAAGTTGCGATTTTTCAATTTCAAGGCTGCGTTGATCTTTCTCAAGACCATCGCGGGTGAAAACCTGTACGTCGATAACAGTACCTTTGGTGCTTGAAGGCACGCGCAAGGAAGTATCTTTAACGTCAGATGCTTTCTCACCGAAGATTGCACGCAACAACTTCTCTTCTGGAGTCAGTTGGGTTTCGCCTTTCGGAGTTACCTTACCTACCAGGATGTCGCCGCCAACAACCTCAGCACCGATATAAACAATCCCTGATTCATCCAATTTGCCGAGTGCACTTTCGCCCACGTTCGGGATATCAGCGGTGATTTCTTCGCTACCCAACTTGGTGTCACGCGCAATACAGGTCAATTCCTGGATGTGAATGGTGGTGAAACGGTCTTCTTGCACTACACGCTCAGATACCAGGATCGAGTCTTCGAAGTTGTAACCATTCCAAGGCATAAATGCGATACGCATGTTTTGGCCAAGCGCCAATTCACCCATATCAACAGACGGACCGTCAGCCAAAATGTCACCGCGAGCAACCACATCGCCAATGTTTACGATTGGGCGCTGGTTGATACAGGTGTTTTGGTTCGAACGGGTGTATTTGGTCAGGTTGTAGATATCCACACCTGCGTCACCGGCTTGAACTTCAGCATCGTGAACCTTGATTACGATACGGCCAGCGTCAACTTTATCCACTACACCGCCATGTTTGGCCACAACGCACACGCCTGAGTCGGCAGCTACGTTGCGCTCCATACCGGTACCAACCAATGGCTTTTGAGAGCGCAAAGTTGGAACGGCTTGACGTTGCATGTTTGAACCCATCAATGCACGGTTCGCATCGTCGTGCTCAAGGAACGGAATCAAGGAAGCCGCCACCGATACAACCTGACGTGCAGACACGTCCATATATTGCACGTCTGCCGCTGGCTTCAGGGCGAATTCGTTCAAGTGACGCACAGATACCAACTCTTCAGTCAGGTTGCCGTTGTCATCCAGGGTTGCAGACGCCTGCGCAATCACGTATTCAGATTCGTTAATCGCCGACAGGAAATCGATCTCGTTAGTTACCTTACCATTGATCACACGACGATATGGACTTTCGAGGAAGCCATAGTTGTTGGTGCGGGCGTAGGTTGCCAAGGAGTTGATCAGACCAATGTTCGGACCTTCTGGCGTTTCGATTGGGCACACACGGCCATAGTGAGTCGGGTGTACGTCACGAACTTCGAAGCCTGCACGCTCGCGCGTCAAGCCACCTGGGCCGAGGGCAGAAACACGACGCTTATGCGTGATTTCTGACAATGGGTTGTTTTGATCCATAAATTGGGAAAGCTGTGAAGAACCGAAGAATTCTTTCACGGCCGCCGCAACTGGTTTGGCGTTGATCAAGTCTTGTGGCATCAAACCTTCACTTTCTGCCATAGACAAGCGCTCTTTAACTGCGCGCTCAACACGAACCAAACCAACACGGAATTGGTTTTCTGCCATCTCACCAACAGAACGTACACGGCGGTTACCCAAGTGGTCGATATCGTCCACTACGCCTTTACCGTTACGAATGGAAATCAGGGTCTTCATTACATCAACGATGTCGTCATTCGACAAAGTGCCTTCACCGGTTTCGGCTTCACGGCCCAAACGACGGTTGAACTTCATGCGACCTACAGCTGACAAGTCGTAACGCTCTTGCGAGAAGAACAGGTTTTGGAACAAAGCTTCGGCAGATTCCTTGGTTGGCGGCTCGCCTGGGCGCATCATGCGGTAGATTTCTACCAGAGCTTCCAATGCAGTGCGAGTCGGATCAACGCGCAAGGTTTCTGACATGAACGGACCACAGTCCAGTTCGTTGGTGTAGAGGGTCTCAATCTTCTCAACACCGGCAGCTGCCAGCTTGCCCAAGGCATCTACAGTAATTTCAGTGTTACATTCGAACAGCATTTCGCCGGTACGAGTATCGATCACGTCTTTCGCCAATGAACGGCCCAACAGGTATTCTGCTGGAACTTCCATTTGATCAACGCCGGCTTTTTCCAATTGACGGATATGACGTGCAGTGATACGACGACCTTCTTCGATAATTACGTTGCCTTTGCCATCTTTGATGTCAAAAGTCGCAACATCACCACGCAGGCGCGATGGCACCACGTCGTGGATAAATTGACCATCAGCACCTAATGAGAAGCTGCTGGTTTCGAAGAACATGGCCAACATTTCTTGTGAACTGAAGCCCAGTGCGCGCAACAGGATAGTTGCTGGCAGCTTACGGCGACGGTCGATACGAACGTACAACAAATCTTTCGGGTCGAATTCGAAATCCAACCATGAACCACGGTAAGGAATGATACGTGCGGAGTACAGGAGCTTGCCTGATGAATGGGTCTTGCCCTTGTCGTGGTCGAAGAATACACCTGGTGAACGGTGCAACTGGGATACGATCACACGCTCGGTACCGTTGATGACAAAGGTACCGTTATCGGTCATGAGCGGAATTTCGCCCATGTACACTTCTTGTTCTTTAATATCTTTGATCGCTTTGTTAGAAGATTCGCGATCATAAATGATCAAGCGAACTTTAACGCGCAGGGGTACAGCGTAAGTTACGCCGCGCAAAATACATTCGTTAACATCGAATGCCGCTTTGCCGAGGTTGTAGCTAACATACTCAAGCGCTGCGTTGCCTGAATAGCTCACGATAGGAAATACAGAGCGAAACGCTGCATGCAAACCCATATCTTCACGTTTGCCAGGAGCATTGTCTGCCTGGGTAAATTTTCTGTAGGAGTCCAGCTGAATTGCCAAAAGATAAGGCACATCCATCACGTGCGGCAACTTGCCAAAATCCTTGCGGATACGTTTTTTCTCAGTATATGAGTAAGCCATCTGTATTCCCCAGCTTGTTCGCGGATCGGGCTTGATCAGCCATTGAAACAACCAACATTAAATGTAAGTTGCCTCTTCTTAAACTCAATAAACGTCAATACTAGATTTAACGTTTGTGCCATAGGCACGGGCGATTTGTATCGCCAGCCATCCCTTGCGCCTTTTACATCACCAGCACGAATTCCGAAAACGGAAAAAGGCTGGCAGGCAAATGCCCACCAGCCTCGTGTCCAATGCAGCAAAAGGACCCTGTAGCATGCGTAGAATTATTTCAATTCTACGATAGCGCCAGCTTCTTCCAATTTTGCTTTGGCAGCTTCAGCGTCAGCTTTAGAAGCAGCTTCTTTAACTGCTTTTGGAGCTGCTTCAACCAAGTCTTTAGCTTCTTTCAAGCCCAAGCCAGTGATTTCACGAACTGCTTTAATTACGTTAACTTTCTTGTCGCCTACAGAAGACAGGATTACGTCGAATTCTGTTTGCTCTTCAGCAGCAGCAACTGGACCAGCAGCTGGACCAGCAGCTACAGCAGCAGCGCTAACGCCGAACTTTTCTTCCATTGCAGATACCAACTCAACAACGTCTTTAACAGACATTTCTGCGATGGCATTGATGATATCGTCTTTAGTCAGAGACATGTCTCAATTCCTATATTGGGAGCCTTTGGCTCAAAATTAATCTAAATGAAGCTGTAATCGAAGCGATTAAGCAGCTTGTTTCTTGTCGCCAACGGCCGCAATACAGCGAACCAGTTTGCCAGCGGCTGCTTCTTTCATTGTACGCATCAGGCGAGCAATAGCTTCGTCGTAAGTTGGCAAGGTAGCCAATACAGCGATGCTGACTTTTTCACCTTCAAAAGCGGCAGCTTTCAATTCAAACTTGTCGTTCTCTTTTGCGAAATCCTGAAGGATACGGGCGCCCGCACCTGGATGTTCGTTTGAGAAAGCGATCAAAGTTGGACCTACGAAACTGTCTGCGAGACATTCGTAAGCTGTGCCTTGTACAGCGCGACGGGCTAAGGTGTTGCGGACGACTTGAATCCAAACGCCTGCTTCACGAGCCTGCTTGCGCAGAGCGGTCATTTTACCTACGGTAACGCCACGGGAATCCGCAACTACCGCTGATAACGCGCCCTTAGCAGCTTCATGGACTTCAGCGACAATCGCTTTTTTACCATCAAGTCCTAGTGCCACGGGATTTCTCCTGTTGTGATAACCCGAGGGTTATCGTTGTCTAGAAGTTTTGGAAAAACTCCAAAACCATAATTCGGTGATTTCATTCAATCGCTTATTAAGCGCTGAGCTGGGCCACCATCTGCGTAGGCTGATTGGATTAAGTCACTGAGCTGAGAACAACCAGTAACACCTACGGTCTTTGACGGCCCGCCTGTTAACACTTTTAAAGTGCAGGCGAACCCCAAAGTACGTTTTCATCCCCGCGAATTAAACCGCCAAAGATGATTGATCAATAACCAAACCTGGACCCATAGTGGTGCTCAAAGCGATACGCTTCAGGTAAACACCTTTAGAGGTAGCTGGTTTGGATTTTTTCAGGTCAGCAATCAGAGCTTCCAAGTTTTCTTTGATAGCTACAGCCTCAAAAGAAATCTTGCCGATACCACCGTGAACGATACCGCCTTTCTCAGCGCGATAACGCACTTGACCAGCTTTTGCGTTCTTAACAGCAGTAACAACATCTGGAGTTACGGTGCCGGTTTTTGGGTTTGGCATCAGGCCACGTGGACCGAGCACTTGACCCAATTGACCCACAACGCGCATTGCGTCAGGGCTTGCGATTACTACGTCGAAATCCATACGACCGCCTTTGATTTCAGCAGCCAATTCGTCCATACCAACCAATTCAGCACCCGCAGCTTTAGCAGCTTCAGCGTTAGCACCCTGGGTGAATACTGCTACGCGAACGTCTTTACCATTGCCATGTGGCAGAGTGGTAGCGCCGCGAACAGATTGGTCAGATTTACGTGGATCAATACCAAGATTGATAGAAACATCAAAAGTTTCAGCAAATTTAACGGTTGAAAGTTCTTTCAACAAAGCAACAGCGTCTTCGATATTGTATTGTTTGGTGCTGTCTACTTTTTCATTGATAGCGCGTTGACGCTTGGATAATTTGGCCATCTTACACGCCCTCCACTTCAAGACCCATTGAACGAGCAGAGCCCGCAATGGTACGTACAGCTGCATCCAAACTTGCTGCAGTCAAGTCAGCTTGTTTAGTGTTCGCAATTTCTTCCAATTGAGCACGAGTTACCGTGCCTACTTTTTGGGTATTTGGACGGCCGCTGCCGCTCTTGATACCAGCTGCTTTCTTCAACAAGAAAGAGGCTGGTGGAGTTTTCATCACAAATGTAAAGCTACGATCGCTGTATACACTGATGATTACTGGAACTGGTGCACCAACTTCCATACCCTGGGTTTGGGCGTTGAATGCTTTACAGAATTCCATGATGTTTACACCGTGTTGACCCAATGCTGGACCAACTGGTGGAGATGGGTTTGCTTTGCCCGCTGCAACTTGCAGCTTAACGTAGGCGGTTACCTTCTTTGCCATTGTAGTACTCCCCTTTGGGTGTTAGCGCCTCCAAGATATCGGCTAAATATCTCTTCTTCGGCTCCCCTCCCTAGCGCCACTGAAATTAAAATTTACAGTTACAAACGCTAGAGATACGAAAACCCCTCTCCGCATAAATGCAAAGAGGGGCGATAAAAAAGTTTGTTTAGGTCTTTTCTACTTGACCAAATTCCAGTTCGACCGGTGTTGATCGACCGAAAATAAGTACCGCTACACGCAGACGATTCTTATCGTAATTAACTTCTTCTACAACGCCATTGAAGTCGTTGAAAGGACCATCGGTAACACGAACCATTTCACCCGGCTCGAAGATGGTTTTTGGTTTTGGTTTCTCAATAGAGTCATCCACACGGCGCAGAATAGCTTCAGCTTCTTTCTCCGTGATTGGCGCAGGCTGATCAGCCTTACCACCAATAAAACCCATTACTCGTGGAGTGTCTTTTACCAAGTGCCAAGTATCGTCATTGAGTTCCATTTGAACCAAAACGTAACCCGGGAAAAATTTTCTTTCACTTTTGCGCTTTTGACCGCCGCGCATTTCAACAACTTCTTCAGTGGGAACCAAGATCTCACCGAAGCTTTCTTCCATGCCGTGCATGGCAACACGATCCTTTAAAGAGGCAGCTACTTTTTTCTCATAGCCTGAATAGGCATGAACAACGTACCAACGCTTTGCCATTTCAATTTATCCTATGATTTTGGAAGCCACGAAACCCAGAGTAGTATCCAATGCCCACAATACGAGGGACATGAAAATAACCACAGCTACAACGATCAATGTTGTTTGATTGGTTTCTTGACGCGTAGGCCATACAACCTTACGCAATTCGATGACTGAACCCTGAATCAAAGACCAGATACCAGCGCCTTTTTCAGTATTGTATGCAACAAACAAAGCAACCGCAGTCAGAGCAATCAGCGCCAGCGCACGATAAAACAGTGGCTGTGCAGAAAAATGAGAATTTCCGAAAACACCAAGAGCAACCAGTGCAGCAACAACAATCCACTTGGCGAAATCTAGGCGGTACTCTTTTTCTTCAGACTTAATATTCATAAGACGCCGAAACTCTTTACGCACGCTTGCTAAAATATGGCAGGCCAGGACGGGGTCGAACCGCCAACACCCGGTTTTGGAGACCGGTGCTCTACCAATTGAACTACTGGCCTGTATTTGAAGGGGTGGCACTATACCACCCCTGAAAACTAATTACTGAACGATTTTGGCAACAACGCCAGCACCAACAGTACGACCACCTTCACGGATAGCGAAGCGCAAACCTTCTTCCATCGCAATCGGGTGAATCAAGGTCACAGACATTTGAATGTTGTCACCTGGCATAACCATTTCTACGCCTTCTGGCAATTCAACCGCACCCGTCACGTCAGTGGTACGGAAGTAGAATTGTGGACGGTAGCCTTTGAAGAATGGCGTGTGACGACCACCTTCATCTTTAGACAATACGTACACTTCCGCGACGAACTTGGTGTGTGGAGTTACTGAGTTTGGCTTGCACAGTACTTGGCCACGTTGCACTTCATCACGCTTGGTACCGCGCAACAGAACACCCACGTTCTCACCGGCACGACCTTCGTCAAGCAACTTACGGAACATCTCAACACCAGTACAGGTAGTTTTTGTAGTGTCAGTGATACCAACGATCTGGATCTCTTCACCCACTTTAACCACACCACGCTCAACACGGCCAGTTACCACAGTACCGCGACCAGAAATAGAGAACACATCTTCTACTGGCATCAGGAATGGCTGGTCGATTGCACGTACTGGCTCTGGAATGTAAGAATCCAAAGCTTCTACCAATGCTTTAACTGCTGAAGTACCAAGACCGTTTTCGTCTTCGCCGTTCAATGCCATCAAGGCAGAACCTGCAATGATTGGAGTATCATCAGCCGGGAAGTCATAAGTGCTCAACAGCTCACGCAATTCCATCTCAACCAATTCCAACATTTCGTTGTATTCGTCAGTACCTACACCGCCACAGTCAGCGGCAAGCAAGTCAGCTTTGTTCAGGAATACTACGATGTAGGGAACGCCTACTTGACGAGATAAAAGGATGTGTTCACGAGTTTGTGGCATTGGGCCGTCAGTAGCACCACATACCAGGATCGCGCCGTCCATCTGCGCAGCACCGGTGATCATGTTCTTAACATAGTCGGCGTGGCCTGGGCAGTCTACGTGTGCGTAGTGACGGATTGCTGAATCGTATTCAACGTGTGACGTATTGATAGTAATACCGCGCTCACGCTCTTCCGGAGCATTGTCGATACCATCATAAGCTACGAATTTACCGCCCCATACTTCTGCACATACGCGGGTCAACGCTGCAGTCAGGGTTGTTTTACCGTGGTCTACGTGACCGATGGTGCCCACATTGACGTGGGGCTTGTTACGTTCAAACTTTTCCTTCGCCATTGCGAGTCACTCCTCAAGAGATTAATTTAAAACAGACAAAAAAAGCCGCAAAGGTAGCCCCTCGCAGCAGATATGGAGCTTTTGAGCAGATTCGAACTGCCGACCTCACCCTTACCAAGGGTGTGCTCTACCAACTGAGCTACAAAAGCATATTCTTCAAGCATTCTCCATATAGAAAAATATGGAGCGGGTAGCGGGAATCGAACCCGCGCCATCAGCTTGGAAGGCTGAGGTTCTACCATTGAACCATACCCGCTAAACACAATTCAGCTCAGCGATGCCTAACTTTTACTCACTCAAATTGCATCGCAACTTAAATGATTTGAATATGGTGCAGGGGGATGGATTCGAACCATCGAAGCTCGCGCGTCAGATTTACAGTCTGATCCCTTTGGCCGCTCGGGAACCCCTGCAGATGCAATTGCTTGCACTACATCACCCTAGACAAGTTAAGAAATGGAGCTGGCGAGAGGAATTGAACCCCCGACCGGCTGATTACAAGTCAGCTGCTCTACCTACTGAGCTACGCCAGCCTTTTCATAACCACCGTCTAACGTGGAGCGCGAATATTAGAGAAACTTTTCTCAGTGTGCAACACCTAAGCAATAATTTTGTCGTCTTTCTATAGCTTTTTCTTCTTTCAAAAGACTCAACCACTTTTCTTCGCTTATTTTCTGTCCAACTTTCTGACGAACCTCTACCCAAGTCTCATTATGGCTCTTGGGAACCTCCTTTATTTCCGCCGCATAGCCTTGCGCGCGAATCTGCTCAGCTTTGTCTGTCGCCTCTTTTTCGCTTGCGAATTGACCAAAAGAAATACCATTCGCCAACTCACCGCTGGGGATAATGTAGCTATCGATAGATTTCGATTGCTGGATTTCACTCAAGCGACGCAGGGCTTCTTTTTCCGACATCTCCGGTTTCAAATAAACCCAATAATTTTTACCATCAGCAATTTCTACTTGCTTGATCGCTGACGCCACCTCTAACGCCGTCAACCGTTCAACCAAATATTCCGCATGCAGCAATTCCACAAAAGGGCCAATCAGCTCACATTTGTCAGTATCACTCACCGGGGCAGAAGATTGCGTTGACTCAGACTCTTTCTTTCTTGCCTCTTTGGCAGCCAGCGCACCTTTTGTATCTCGCTCCGCAATAGTTTGCAAGTTGCCGAAATTTTTATGCTCGACCACTGCAGGAGCATGCTCAGTTGCTGTCGGCTTTCCAAAAATCTGTGTCAGGAAAAAAATGATATTGCCCAACAGCAATACGATAAAGATCAGCTTCATTATTATTCGCCCTTAGGTTTTTGCATCAGCTAACGCAATACGCAAGCCGTCCAACACCAAATCTTCGTGATACATCCCATCTTTTAACATGGAAACCAGCCACCCACCATCGCCACCTGTTACCAGCAAACGTGCATCGTGATTATCGTAATTGCGCAAAATTGCTTTGGCATGATCCACCAACCCTGCATACATTGTCAGTTCGGCCGATTTAATAGCATGCACAGTATTGCGACCAGGAAAATCGTTTTCCGGATAACCAATTTGCCCCAATTTGATTGCTGCAGTTTTGGTACCCAACGCCTCACGCATCAACCTTAACCCAGGCGCAATATAACCACCTAAATGCTCTCCCTGAGATGTGACGAGGTCAACAGTTATGGCACTTCCACAATCCACAATGACACAAGAAGATGGATCTTTGGCCTTTGCGGCGAGGATGGCAAGCCAGCGGTCTACACCAAGCTTTTCGGGCTGCTGATAACCATTTACAACACCGCCGCCATGCGGCTCACTTACTGCAAATTGCGGATTTACACCCAAATTCGCAATTGACCAGGCTGCAAACTTGCGAGCAAAGTCATCCCCAAGCACAGAGCCGACCAAAACTCGCTCAATATTTGAAGCTGCCAGCTCGGCGGTTGTGGAAGGATGAAAACCATCCTGCGTCAAATAGATGCCACGCATCAGGACTTGCCCATCCTTGCAAACACGCCACTTCACTCGCGTATTGCCACAATCCAACTCCAAGATCACCGGGCAACCCTCAAAGATACTTCTCCACCATGAAAGATCTCCAAACCGTTTTCTGTTTCCAGCAAAAGTGCACCCGAAGCGCTTACACCGCGCATGACCCCAGAGGTTTTGCTGGTTCCCATAAATAGATCTACCATTTGATTGGCCTGAGCATTAAGCATATCCCAATCGGCTTTATAGCATTCAAAGCCCCGCGTTTCGTAATCCCTCAAAAGCGGGACGATATGATTCAACAAACAGCTTGCCACTCGGTTACGACCAGGTGGCTCCGGCAAAATCGCATCCAGCGCAATCCAGGGTTGATCTATTGCCTGTACCATGGATTTTGCTGATCGCAAATTTAAGCCCAATCCAACTACCAAATGGCAAACCCCGGAAGGATCCCCCACAACTTCAATTAAAATGCCGCCCAATTTTTTGCCAGACCATAACACATCGTTGGGCCATTTTAATTGCACATTGGAAACGCCCAACTCATTGAGTGCCTTCGCAACAACAACCCCAACCGCAAGACTCATTCCCTCAAAAGCCCCCAGACCACTGTTAGTAGACAATCTCAGAGACAAGTAGATATTGCTGGCAAAAGGGCTTATCCACTGCCGGCCGCGGCGACCGCGACCTGCAGTCTGGTATTCCGCGAAACAGGCGATAATGCCGGAGCCAGGCTCCTGTCGCATCAAATATGCATTAGTTGAATCGATGGACGTTAGAACGTTAAGAGATGAGAGGCTTTCAGAGACAGATACATTCATTTGTTTGCGGATCAAAACTTCATCCAGCAACTCCAAGCCGCCAACGAGGCAATAGCCCCTACCTGATTGCGACAATAACTCCAATCCCAAAGGTTCGAGCTTCGCAAGCTGCTTCCAAATCGCCGTACGACTGACATTGAGGGCATTTGCCAGCTCTTGACCAGAATGGTTTTTCCCATCGCTCAGCAGCTGAAGCAAAGCCAATGGTGGCAAATCGGCGAAATCATTGCTCATTATTTTTTCCGGAATAAACATAGCGGCGCTGATAGCGACGACCGAGGCTAGTTAAGACTTCATATCCCAGCGTCTTATTCATAGTCATCAGGTAATCCAGCGTGATCTGTCCGTTAACTACATCAATATAATCTGGCTCACCTTCCACATGGGTGATATCAAAAACACAGGAATCCATAGAGATACGACCAATTGCTGGTACATCAACGCCCGCCACCTGACCTTTGGGTGCCAAGCCTAGACTGCGATGGATACCATCAGCATAACCGCCTGCAACTGCCGCCAGGCGAGTTCCAGGGGCAACATTCACAGTAGCTCCGTATCCTACTGATGAAAAACTCTCAACCCTGCGTATTTGCAAAACAGGCAATTTAAGATTGATAACATTCTTCAAGGGGTTTACGGCCCCTGGATGAGGATTAATTCCATACAGAGCTGCACCTATGCGCACCATATCGAAATGATAAGCATCATTTAAAAAAGTACCTGAAGAGTTGGCCAAGCTGGTTTTGATCGTTGGATATAAAGCTCTCATTGTTGCAGCTGCCGAACTGAAACGCAGTAATTGTTCTTCATTTAGCGGATGGGATGCATCATCTGCACAAGCGAGATGACTGATAAATAAAACTGGATTAAGCAATGGCGAGTAAGGAATCAACGATAATAATTGCTCAAACTCACCCTCAGTAAAACCCAGGCGGGTCATACCAGTGTCAAGCTTGATTGCACAAGGAAAATCCTGCGAGCACGATTCACAAAAAGCTAACCAACGTTTAAGGGCAGCCAAAGAATATAAAATAGGAATCAAATTTAACTTTACCAGGGCAGCTTCTGTACCCTCACGCACTCCACCTAAAACATATAAAACGGCATCCTGTGGAAGCATCGCACGCAGCTCTTTGGCCTCATGAAGGGTCGCCAGATAAAACGTTCGGCATCCAACTAAATAGAGTGCGCTTGCCACCTCGGCAGCGCCGACGCTATAGGCATCCGCCTTCACTACTGCTGCACATTCGGCGCGGCCACCAAGCATGGCAGAAACCTGCAACCAGTTCGACTGGATCGCAGATAAATCAATAGTAAGGATACCGGTAGACGAAATCATGGGAAGGGAGCATCTCGCAAAAAGATGCATATTATGCAGTTAATGCGTTTAAATCCAGCAGCGTAGAGCGGTATGAACAGGAAGTTTCAGGAAGAAGTTAAGAGCACCCAAAAAAACAGTTAGGGATGAAAGGTAAAAGTAAATGCAAAGAAAAACCCCCTGCAGGGCTACTACAGGGGGTTTAGAATTAAGAGCTTGACGATGACCTACTCTCACATGGGGAAACCCCACACTACCATCGGCGCTA
>Ga0222423_1000237_pt1 | contig 47204 bp, 35 predicted proteins | sample 3A0metagenome_FD_182472 | JGI IMG/M metagenome (GOLD analysis project Ga0222423, IMG submission 182472) | Enriched microbial communities from leaf-cutter ant dump, University of Wisconsin, Madison, United States - 3A0 (version 2) | ecosystem: Environmental > Terrestrial > Nest > Insects nest >...
AGCATCGACCTGCTGATCGACGACCTGCAGGAAGAGCTCCGTGACCGCCCCTATGAGATCGTCTTCGTCGCCGGCGGCTGGCAGCACCGAACGCGTTCGCGTTTCGCCGTTCCGATTAGAGCGTCGCAGGCCCCGACGCGCGGCGCGGGGTCAGCTCTGTCCGACTTCGAGGCCATGGTGCTGATGGCGATCGCGTATTTCCAACCGATCACCCGCGGCGACCTGTCGAAGATTTTCGGTAAGGAGGTCAGCCGCGACACGATCGCCGCCCTGCGCAACGCCAACTTCCTCGCCTCCGGCCCGCGCAGCCCGACGCCGGGTGCACCCTATACCTATGTCACGACGAAACACTTCCTCACCGCCTTCGGGATGCAGACGCTACGCGATCTGCCCGACATCGAGGCGCTGGAGGATGCGGGGTTGCTAAATTCTAAGGCTGTGGCGGAGGAGAAGCGTTCTGGCCTCGACCCAGAGTTGGAAAACGATTTGCAAATGGATTGAGGCGAGCCAATCATGCGGCCTGGCGATCTCATCCTTGCTAATCCGCTAACTCAGACGCCCAAGGATTTCTTCGGCAAGTGTTTCGCGACTGCAACTGCGCTGGGCAGGGGATGGGATATCAACCTTAATATGTTCATTCATTCAATGGCCTGACACTTGCAATTGTTTTCTCGGTTTCATGCCCGAGCGCAAGTAACGGACCTTTTCGCGAAATTGCGCAATCCCGAGAGCACAACAGCCTCCGCCGTCACTCGTAGCGGGAACGTCGGAGCCGCCTCGCCGGGTGAGGACGGCAAGTATCTGAAAGGATTTATGTAATCTTGCGTCTCGCGAGCGCGACAACACGCGTTACTGACGCTCGCTGCACGTTTGTGTCACGAGTTCAACTGGCTGCGTCGCCTCCTGCGCAGGCGCCAGTTACAGGGCCCGGCCAGACGAGATGGACGGTGTTTTTACTGCTGCCATGAACAAGAAGAAACGTGACGGCACGAAAATGCTCATGCTAAACATACAACTTCTATGGGGCAGGACTTGAACGATTCGGAAGACCTTGGCGATGATTGGCTGGACCGGTCACGTGATGTTTGCCGTGCCCGGATGCTTCAGGCACAGGGCCCTGATCGAATGGCCATGTTGCGGTCCTTCATTCGCCTGAACGACGGGCGGGCAAGCCTCGACAAACTGGGCTTTACACTTTCCGACAGCGAGATTGCTGCGGCGCCCCGATTTGGTATCCGCGTGTCGGATCGCGCTGCAACGCTTGCAGAAGAAGAATGGGAGGACGCATACGGTGTCTTCCGGCCGTTGCTCGACTTGGACTCGCGGCAGCGCAGGATCGACGAAAGCTGCCCACCGGACGCAGTTCTCCTCAGGCACACGACGCACAGGGGATATCGGTCGCGCACGCAGAAGTCGGCCGTGCGCGCTTTGCTTGCGATGCCCGACGCCGCCAATATGATGGTTTGCATGCCGACGGGCGCAGGCAAGAGCCTGCTTTTCCAGTTGGCAGCCCTCGTCGAACGGGAAACCGAGCCCGGCGCCTGTATCCTGGTGATAACACCGACGGTTTCGCTTGCCCTTGATCATGAACGGACCTTGTCGACCATTACGGGACTTCAGAACGCACGCGCGCTGCTCGGCGCATCTACGCCCGCAGAGCGGGCCAAGCGCCTCGAGACACTGAATGCGTTCAGACGCGGGGAAGTCCCTGTCTTATTTGTCTCACCTGAACTCGCGCTCGGTGACGCGCGCGCGGACCTTCTTGATGCCGCCTCCTCTTCCGATGAGAAACTGTCCCGCCTTGCTGGGCGGGTCATGTCCGTCTTCATCGATGAGGCCCATATCGTCGAGAGCTGGGGCCGAACGTTCAGGCCCGATTTCCAGCGGCTTCCCTCCCTTATTTCTGATTTGAGGGTCAAGCAGCCGAAGCTGAAAACGGTGCTCCTCTCAGCAACGCTTCCACCTGCCGCAAGGACAGTTCTTTTTCAGGCTTATGCCGGGACAGGCGAGTGGCTCGAAATCGACGCAAACATGCCGCGCCGCGAATTCGACATTGCCGTCAAATCCTTCAAGAGCAACGACGAGAGAAACGTCGAACTCGACTGGCTCATCGACCGTGCGCCCCGCCCGCTAATCATCTACACGACACTTGCGGATCGCGCCGCGCTGGATGAAGAACGCGGCAAGGAAGAGATCTCGGCGGCCGAGATATTCGAACGGCAACGCCGCCGCGGCTTTGAGCGGATAGCGCTGTTTACGGGCGACACAGGTCCCGCAGAACGCAAGGCCATTGTCGACGGGTGGGCAGAGGGAAAGATCGATGTCGTCGTTGCGACCTCCGCCTTCGGAATGGGTGTCGACAAGAACGACGTCCGGACAGTCATTCATGCGTGCCTGCCAGACGGACCATCCCGGTATTATCAGGAGATCGGGCGTGCCGCCCGAGATGGCCGGCAGGGACTGGCGCTTGCGCTTTTTACGGATACGTCCGATCAATTGCACGACGACGTCCGGTCTGCCTTCTCGATTGCCTCGGGTTCCTGGCTTACACGGGCGAAAGCCGAGCCGAGGTGGAAAAGCCTGTTTGAGAACAGGGTTGAAGGGGCGTGGCAGAAAAGCGTCTTCGCGATGACCGCCGACCTCAACGCGCTTCCGGAAAAGCTGCGCGGACGCCGATCGTCCGATTACAATCGCAACTGGAACATGAGTTTGCTGAACCTGCTGCAGCGCGCCGGAACGCTGCGGATCGTGTCCTGTGACGCCAGTGCGCGCAAGGAGACGTGGAACGTCGAGGTCGAGGACGCGCGACTGCTTTCGCCAGGCGATCCCTCCCTCTGGGACGAGGTGTTCGATCTGCGGTCGAGAGAGCAGAAAAAGGCAGCGAGAGATGTTCGCGATTTCGTCAGGATTATGCAGGATCCGGGCGCTTCCTGCATTCTGCGTGGCGTCTTTTCGCTCGTCCAGGATCCGCAATCCGATTTGATCGAAGAATGTGGCCGATGCCCTGGATGTCGAAGACGGGGCGTGCTGCCTCTTCAAGGTCGCGACGCCCCAGGGCCGGAAACGATCTGGCGCGTGGAGCATGAACCGCTTGCCGCCATCCCGTCCGGCATTACGATTGTCGCGCCCGATGATCCCTATCTCGCCCAAGGTACCGGCCGCATCGCGCAAAGGCTGGCGGGCGCCGGTATCGAACAGTTCGTGGTTGCCGGCGATATCGCCGGGGAGTTTGCGCGAACGCTGACGTCGAGTGCGGCAAAATTCGGTTTTGTGGTCGATCATGCCAGCATTCTCGGCAAACGGCCGATTTCCCTGGCGCGGCTGCCGACAGCGCTGATCGTCAGGCCCCATGACGAGCCGATCGAGGCGCTTCTCAACGCTGCCCTGACCTGGATCGCAAACGACAAACTACATCAACTTCTGCTCGTCATCGAACCTCACACGCAGATGCAGAGCCGGCGTGTGGATCAGATCATGTCTCGTCGGGCACCGTATGACATTTCATTTTTCGATCGTTCGGAGGGCGCTTTTCCATGAGCCTTTTATCAAGTACCCAGGGAACGCCCGAGCGGGTCTGGTCTCTCGTGTCGCTCATTGCCGCCAGCGACGGTCAGATCGACAGAAGCGAGGCATCGGACTGGCTGAACCCCGGTTTTATCAAGGATCAGCAAAAAGTCGTCGAGAAAAGCGACGCATTCGGACAGGTCCAGGGCGCGGCAACTGCGATCGGAGCCGTCGTCGCAGAGGGCAAGCTCCTGACCTTGAATCCGCGTTGCCCGACCACGGACATGGCAGCGTTTGCCGATTGGTGCCACGATCAACTCTGCGGACTGTCGAGCGATGAGAAGGATGCCGTTATCCTCGAAACCTACGCATGGGTTGCGACCCGGTCATTCGAATTGCGCGAGACCCGTTGGTTCGCCGTCATGCCAAGGGAAGAGTTTGCAGACGCCGCCGACCGCGCCCTGCCCGACGATAAAGACGACGACGGAGAGCGCCGGATCAACACATCCAAGCTCGCCAGTTGGCGCCGCTGGCTCCGTTTTCTCGGGCTGATGGAGGAGTTGCCGCTTTCAGTCGCGAAATCCCAGCCGTCTTCCACCCTGCGTCTTGCGAAGGTTATCGAAAAAAGCAGCCTGCCACGCGACACGGAAATACCGGCCGACACATTCGTTGCGGCGCTCAGGAGCGCGATGCCGTACCTCGACGGCGGCCGTATGTTCTCCGAAAGCATGCGACGACAGGGGGTAACCGCGGATCCCAAGGTGCTGTCGCCGATCCTCAGTTCCGCCCTGCGGGATTTGCACGATGCCGGCACGATCGAGCTTGGCGTTCTCGGTGATCTCTCTTCCTATCTAACGATGACGGGTGACGGCAACCATCGGGTCAGCGATTTCCATGTCGTCACGATACGGGGTGCTGCTCAATGATGAATGTTCCGTCGATTGCGTGCTGGAAAGCCGATGAGGTTGCCCGAATTGTCGCCAACGAAGCGCTGGAGCATCAAGAGGCGATCTTTCTCGCGACACACAGCCCCATACGCGGCTTTGAAATAACAGGCAGCCATCAAAACGAAATCGTGTCCGCCGATGAACACGCCGTGCTCGACACGCTGTCGCATCCGGATCGCACACATGCGTTTTGTATCGTTCAAGGCGAGCCCGGCTCCGGAAAATCCCACCTTATTCGCTGGCTGGCGATCAACTGGCCGCAGGGCAGGGATGTGACCCTGCTGCTTCAGCGCGCGGACGGGAGCCTCGAAGGCGCCCTCAGGCAGTTGCGAGAGCGCCTGCCTGAGGAGTTCAGACCGCTGTTTGATCGGCTCGGCCGGCGTCAACGGGCCACGGAAGAAGGACGCGCGCGAAGCTTTCTCAGCAATCTTGCGAACGCCTTGCGGCCGAACCATTACGAGAAGCCTCCCGAAGACGTGGAATGGTGTACGGAGTTCCTACCGGGCGATCTGATCGACAATCTCACCGTCAAGGACGAATGGGACGGACCGGCGCGGATCTTGCGGTTGCTGGATGGTAAGGGCGAGGCAGAAGAGGATGAACGCAACTCACAATCGGCTGTTTTCAACCTCTTCGATATTGTGACTCTCGCAGCGTCCGCGCGTAACGTCCACGGTTCAGGGGTAAAACGCGGCACGGAACGGCTGGCGGCACGAATCCGCGAGGAAGCCGATATCATCGAGGATTATCGGCTCCAGGGATGGAATGATGCAGACGAACTCGAAGCTGAGATCAAGAAATTGGTTCCGAGCAGCTTCGCTTTGATCGAGGCACTCAACCATCGACGCAACGATGCCATCCAGCATTTGCTCGGCGTCTCGGCCGAGGGTCTGAAGGATCTTTTCAGGGAAGTTCGCACCGCCTTGGCGACGCGGGGCCGCCGGCTTGTTCTTCTGCTTGAGGACATCACGAGTTGGGAAGGAATCGACAACAGTCTCATTGATGTTCTCGTGACCAACGCCGATACGCGCGCAACCGACGGACAATCGGACCTCTGTCCCCTGATCTCGGTCATCGGCGTGACGCCGGCCTATCGCGCCAAATTGCCGGGCAACTACCGTGGCCGCATCACCCACGAGTTGAAACTGGGATCGTCTCGCCGCGAGGGCGAACTGCAGGATGTCGCAGCTCTGCGCGAGGAAAACGCCCGACTGGAATTCGTCGCCCGATACCTCAACGCTGTGCGGGCGGGCTCCACCGCACTGTCGGAATGGCGATTGTTGCGGCGCGGCAGCCTTGTCGCGGATATGCCCAACCCCTGCACACATTGTCAGTTCCGCGATGGCTGTCATGCGACCTTCGGCGCCCAGGACGACGTTGGGCTCTTCCCCTTCACCGCGCAGGCGCTTGCCAATCTGTTCTCGGCGCTCAACGATCGCGATGCCGGTCTGACCTGGAGAACACCGCGTGGCCTGCTCCAGGCCGTGGTCACGCCGGTCCTCACCCAGGCTGAAGCGATCGAAACTGGTTCCTTTCCCAACCGGATGCTCGACACGCGGGCGCTTCTTCCCGACAGCCGCAATCTGTCACCGCTTGCCGAGACAATTCTGTCGTCCCGACTTCCAGCCGAAACCGACCGATCGCAAATGGCGCGGCTGATTGCCTACTGGGGCGACCGAAACCGGCCGGTGACGACGGCGCTGGACGATGGCGACATCGCCTTTGCCGGCATTTCACGAAAAATCTACGAGACGTTCCAACTGCCCTGGATCGGCGAGCAGGTTGCCGAAAGCCAGGTGAACAACCAGACCCACCCGCCTGCGGCAAACGACACCCCGGAATTCCCCGTTTCCATGCCGCTCGACACCGGCGAGGACAATGTCAAACGAGAGAGCCCAACGCGCCCGGTGACGAGGCCGAGGGCGACACCACCACCGCCCGCTAGAAACGCGGCCGTCAAGAAGTCCGATCTCCAGCGCCTGCGCGACCAGTTGCAATTGTGGAAGGAAAAGGGCGACCTGCCGGATCTCTCCACCTGGAACAGGGTCCTTCATCTCATCGTGCATTCGGCCGACTTGAGCGCTCTGTCGCTTGATCGTTACTCCTTCGACAAGTTGTTTACCGAAGCGCAGGTCAAGCTCGAGGGCACCGGATCGATTCGACGGCAATCCTTCTGGGTTCCTCGCGACGAGTGGGTGATCCGCGGCCTCGACGCCTATCAAACGCTTCAGTTGGAAAAGCAACTCACGGTCTCCGAGACGGAATATTACCGGCGGTCTCTTGCGACGATGCTGCGCAATCTCGCGGTCGAAATTCGCGGATATGCCACGCAACGGCTCGGCATGTGTCCAGAGGGGGAGCGCTGGGAACCGGCCGTGACCTGCGCCCAGATTCTCCTGGCACGCGCCTGGTTGCGCGGCATGACGACACCGGACGCACCGCTTCCTTCCCAGTTGCAGGCCATTTTGTCCGATGAGGACGGCCCCGACAGCGATCCCCAGTCACGCACCACCAATTGGCAGGCCTTTCTCAGCAGGACCAATCCCCATCACAGGTCTCTCAGAAGCGCGCTGCGGGACATGCTGTCGCTCCCGCAGGGCGAATCCCGCAACTTTGGTCTTGCCGATCTGTCAAAGATCGCACCGCAGATCATGCTCTTTCGAACGACCCTACGTTTTTCGCCATGGCCGAAGGATACCGACACGGGCATCGATCTTTACGAGGCCATGAAGGACATCGTCGAGAGCATTGGCGGATCGTTGCGGCCATTGCTGCGCTTTGAGAACGAGCGGCTCAACAACCAGGTCGAAAGCCTTGGGGAACTGCTGCGCGGCTACGGCATCAAGGCGCATATCGATCGCCTGGAGACCGTGATCGAAACGGTTGCAACGCATGTCCCGGGCGCAAGTCCCGATCTCGTCAAGAAATGGAGGGCGCAGTGCGACCGAATTAGGCCACGCTTTGAAACGGATGCGCCGAAAGCCGTCCAGGCCTTCATGGGTGAAGTGGCCGATCTCAAGGCAGACAACAGAGTTCTCAGTCTGAAGCATGCGGTGCTGGCGCCGTCCCGCGATCTGGCGCAGTTCCGAGATCTCGCGCTCGAGGGCGAAAACCTCGTCGAGGCTCTTCTCGATCATGTCAAAGATAATCTCGACCTGAAGGCGGACACCGGCCGGCTGGAAAAGATCCGCGAGTTTGGCCGTTCGCTTTCGAAAATAGGTCAATCGGAGGAGGCACAGGCGCAATGACCGACGTTCTGGCAGAACTTGAAACCTTGCTTCCACGGATACCGCAAGCCGTCGCGCATCAAAAGGTCAGCAATCTTGTCGATCGATTGTTCGAGAAACTCGCCGATTTCCAGCACTCCCAGACCCGTCTTCAGGCGATCATCGATATCTGTGATCTGACGGATTTCGGCGACAATTACATCGCCGCAATGAAGGCGGCCTCTCGTGAGGCCGCCGAGGCTTTAACTCGCGCGAGCGACGAAAGTACGATCGAGGATGCCGAAGACGCCTATTCCGAACTGAAGAAGGCGATCGGTTCTGCCGATCGGTCCGTCCGGCAGCACTGGAAAGACGTCGTTGTGCGCGACTACGCGCCGCTCGCAACTGTCGGGCGTTTGCTGCGGCAATTCGGCGATACGAACGACATCGGCGATCGCATGGAGACGCTTGGGGCGCAGGCCGATCAATCGGTCAACATCGCAAGCCTGGCAGAACTGCGTGATACCATCCGGACGCTGAAAGCCCAACGCGGCAAACTGGAAGCTGAAAAGGCCGCGATGACCAAAAACCCCGAGGTGGACGAATTCCTCGGCAAGCTTGCCGCTGGCGACGCAACGCTTGCGGCCGTTACGCCGACTGTTTTCCAATGGCTGTCCGATCATGGCGCCCTCGGGGAGCTTGCAATACGACCTTTGGCGCGCCCGTCGTTTTAGCGACAAGCGGGTCGGGCCGCGAATAGAGGCGTCGCGACCGCACAGGATAACCTCAGACGCCAGACGGCCTCGATTCTCCTAATCGTCGACTATGCCTCGTCACAAAGAAAGCCAGCAAGGAGTGTCCTGCTTGTCGAGGATTGCACCAGCGAGTCACCCATCAGATCGCTTCCCTGATGCACGCAGGCCCGGCATCCATCCAGGCAGAGCTTCATCCCGAGGCGTAGAACCTGATCGGCAAGCCGGCTTTCCGGGCTGAAGCTGCCGTCAAGTGCCGCGCCATCAATTCGCGCATAAGCCGAGAGCATCGTGCCGGAGACCGACCTCTCATCCTCTTGCGCATGCCGGACGACGGCAGAGGCCAACTCCCAAGCCATGGGCGCGCGGCCAAACCTATCGCGCAAATCGGCTTCAATGGCGCGAACCTCATGGGCGATGTCATAAATAGCGACGCGGTCGGCGCCGATCGTCTCGCTGTGAAAAAGGATCCTTGGTATCGTGTTCGGGAGGCCCTCGCCATCGATCCGGAGCGCGTCAGCGACCTGCGAAAGGCGCACCCTGTCGGCAGGGTCGATCTCACGCCAATCGGCGTGCCGTTCCGGCAATGCAAAAAACCGGTCGATAGCCTGGTCCTCGTTGGCATTCGGACAACGATCGAGGAAACCGGTCTTCACGAGGTCATCGAATTCTCCATATCGTTCGACAAAGGTGCGGGTCGTTCCGTCCCCGTGCGACGTTGTCTCAAAGATCGTTATTGTCGGATCACCGGCATTCTCGAACTGGATCGGAAGTCTCGCGTGGAACATCAAGGCGGCAGGATCTCCGCCGCTTGCGAACGCGAAGGCCTCTTTCAGTCGGATCGCCAGCGAATGCAGGACGGTGGACTTGAGATAACGACGCAGAAGATCGGCGTTTGCGACAGCCCCGATCGCTTCCTTGATCAATGGCTGGAACCTTATGTCGCCCAAACTGACAGCAGTCTCGGCGACCCTATCGCGGGTCAGAAGCGGATGTTCTTTCAACAAATCGGTCCTGATCGTTTCGAAGACCGTCGCGAGGTCCTGAGCGGACCAAAATCTCAAGAGGTCCGACAGATCCTTGCGCACGGTCTCGGATGCGACAGCGCTGAAGATCAGTTCCGCGGCGCGATTGGCATGGTAGGCATTGACCCCATAGGCAAGGGCGCGCTTTTCAATCAGGAAGCGTGCCATCTGGGATCCATGCCATCGGCGCGCAACGGGATCGGTTTCAAATCCATCGACAACGCGGTCAACGAACCGGTCCAGACGTCCGCCATCTGCCGTGAATGTAACGCCTTCCGGATGAAAATGGTACCCGTGAAGGACGGGATCGCTTCGGCCGGGTATCGTAAAGAACTGGGTGATCGACAGCGGCTGGATGTTTGGACCTTCCGCCTTGACGTCGGCGTCGGCCGCCCAGAAGACCTTGGCGACGGCGAGGCCTGTCGTTCCCTTGCTCGTGCTGCTGCCAACGAAGGCCTCAGCCCGTTCGAGCCAGGGTGTCCGGCTTGCGGTCTCGATAGTTTGGGCCTTGGCGGGATCGGTCTTGAGGATCGGAAATCCGCGCAGTGACGCCTGTGAATCGTGTTTGACGCGGATGTCGTCGGGGGCGCCGTCGGGTGCCGGAACGACCGACCCACCCTGGATCATCCACTTCGACTGGCACGTCGCGCCGTTCATCCGACCCAGTCGCTGGACCGTGATCTGCCGAGGCCTGACGTAAATCGGCTGCAGGTTCGGGAGCGACGCCACGACATCGTCGGGAAGATAACCGCCCGGATCATCCAGGTTGGTTGGCGGCGCTGCGCGGTAGTCCTCGGCATCAAACCATGGGGCGGTGCCCTCAATCGGCACGCGCCAGTGAACGTCGAAGCCGTCATATCGACGCGAGCCATTGCCGGGCGCCAGCGACATCATCGCGAGCGCAATGTCATGTCGATCGCCCAAAGCTTCTCCGCCGGCCGTGAGCCGCAATTGTGGACCATCACCGGTCTCAAACAGCAGGTTCGGGATCCAGTCGCAGCGCTTGCGGAACTCGCCTGCATATTGCATTCCGTCCTGGTCGCGGATTTGATCTTTGACCATGGTCCAGAATTCAGCGATGGAGGACGCGCCGAATTCGGCCCAGGGCCGATCGCCAAAAACAGCCAACACCAGATCTTCTGCCGCCTTGAAGGCCTCCGCGCTGGGCGAAAGCACCGATAGGGCCCGCCCCGATTTCCGTTGATGGGCAGCGAAGCCGTCGAGGATCGCGGCGACCAGTTGGCCCCGCCTCACGAAATGATTGGAGGGGTTGAGCGGCGTGCTCAACGACGCCGGTTCGAGCATCATCCGCGGTCGGCGAAACCACCAGGTATCGCGGCTGGAATAGATCGACAATGTCACGCCGGTAATTGGACGATCATCCGACCCGCGCCCGCCACGGCCTTTTCTTTGAATGAAGCTTGCAAGGTTGGACGGTGCGTAATGCTGATACACCATGGTGATGTCAGGATCGTCGTAACCGACCTCGAGCGAAGAAGTGGCAAAGACGATGTCCGAGCCTTTGATCGCCTGTTCGACATTGCCCTTGGCACCCGAATGGATCGGCTGCCTGGCCACGACAAGGCGCGAGCCCCTTCGTGATCGCCCGCTCGCCTGAATTTGATCGCCGTCCGTTGCCGCAAAATGCCAGCATTCCCCTTTTCTGAACAGGTCGCAGCCATGGGGTTGTTCGCAGCACTGGTCGCGCCTAGCGCCGGTCAGCGGATTGTTGGGGTAAACCGTCGTGCGAAACGCTGCCAGACGGTTGTCCTCGGCACTGGTGAAAGCGGCGTGGAGACGGCGCAGCTTGTCGATGGAGTCCAGGAAGACGATGCTGCGGAAGCCGCCCTGTTTTCCCGTGCGCCGACGCATTCCATGGGCGAGGCACATGATTGTCTGGATCGACGTGGACGCGCCGGCGACATCGTATCCCCGAGACTCGACCTCCGGCTGAACGAAGTAGAAATACTCTCGCCCGCGTGGGTTGACTTCCTTCTCTGCCGATCGGGGTGTGATGAGATCGACGTCCTGCCGACCGACAAGATCGCCCCAGACTCGTTTCGGGTCGCCCAAGGTCGCACTCATGCCGACCATAAGCATTCCATGGGATGGGTGTCGTTGCGATCGCGCCGCCAGGCGCCTGAACGTGTAGCCGACCTGGGCACCATGAATGTGCGAGTAGAGGTGGATCTCGTCGGCTACCAGTGCGCGGGGTGCGGCATAGTTCGGATCGTCGCCGAAAATCCGTCCCGCGCGCGTGTCATGCATCCATTGATGCAAGGAATCCGTCGTCGGGAGAAAAAATGTGGGCGGCTCCGAGCGGATCTTGGCCTTGCTGCCGGCCCAGCCGTTGAATTCAAAATCACATTCGACGCATGCCAGCCGGTCGAAGCCGTTGATGCCGTCGCCGACATGCAGGTGAAGATCGGTGCCACATACGGGGCATTTGAAAAACGGGAACAGGAAATGACGCGATCCCAGTTCCTGCCAGCCGGCCCGTTCGTCCCATTCCTTGAGTTCTCTGAACGTCTCCGGCACGCCGGTCAACTGAAGGCCGGCGCTGAGGCAGGGCATGGCCTCCTGACGCGCCAACGCTGCCAGGTATCGGACCAGTCGTTGCGCCTGATTGGTGGCCAGGCGAATACGCGGATAGGCGAGGATCGCGCTGGTGCCGCGCGCGCCCAGAAGAGCGTCGCCGCCTGCCGCCGCGATGAGCGGCAACAACGCGGCTTCAGTTTTTCCCGACCCGGTGTCGGCAGCGATGGCAAAAGCACCGCTTCCTGATCCGATCCATTCCGCGTGCAGGGCTTCGAAACTTCGGCGCTGAAAACCCGCCAGTTGCGCGCCGCTACCCCAGAGCCTGACCAGCGCCTGCTCAAGGCCGTCGAGGGCCAGACGATGGGCGTCCGACGGCCCGCAATCGATCTTCTCGAAAACCTCGTGCAGTTGCTCCGTCGGTTTCGGCTTGTCGCGATCGCGAAGTTCGACCTTGAGGCTGCGCACCAGATACGGTCGGCGATCCGCGTCATCCTTGCCAAAACGCTGCTTCACATAGCGCAGTTCCCGCGCCAGTTCCGCCATGCGACTTCGAATACGGCCTTCGCTGGCAGACATCAGCCAGCCATGGGCGAGGAGGCGGGTCACGGCAGTGGCGACCTCCGTCCGGTTCCTCCCGAGTTCCTCGGCAAGCATCGCGGTCGACGTCCAGGCCTCGACCACACCGAAATTGATTCTCGACGCCTCGAAATCTTCCAGGCCATTGAGGATACGGAAATCATCGTCGCAAAGGTCGGGAAGATCCGATGCAGGCGGTTCAGGCGCAGGATCCTCGGACTGGCGCCAGTCGACTGTCAGCCCACCTGATGCGGACGTGCCATAGACGACCAGGTCCTGGCGCTGCAGGGTGTCGAGGATCGGCTTGAGGCGATCGGCCTTGTCTTCGCCGATCCAGGAAAAGCGTGTGCGAAGGTTGTTGTAAAAAGGTGGCAGGCTTCCCTTGCGCTCGTCCTCAATGACCGCGGGCAGTTCACGGACAACCGTTTCGTAGTCCGCGGCAAACACCAGGCGCCAGGGTTCATTCGGCTTTGCCAGCCAGAAATCCTTGCTGCCTTCGAACAGCTCGATACAGCCATAGGCAAAGAGTTGCGACAGTTGCGGAAACAGGTTTTCGGTCGTCGCCCGCGCCTTGCGCAATTCGCTCTCGCTCGCGGTGCCGTGCGGGGATCGCAGCGCGACACGCTTGATCGTGACCAGCAGATCTTCCAGATGCTCGGGGAGTGTCGCGACCTCGAACGGGCCGGGATCGTCTGCCGGGATCCAGTCATCTGGTCGATCGGCGTCGAAGCCTATCCGTCTGATCTCAACTCTTGCCGTGCCGCCGTGGCCGTCCTGCATCGTGAGCCGGCGGTGCGCGGGCGCGTCGAAGACGAATTCCCTGAGGATTTCGGCCTTGTCCATCTGCTCCTGATCGGAGGGGATCGCTTCCAGCAGGCTCCGGCTCAACAGAAGGATAAGCTTTGTCTTTGCGCGCGTGATCGCCACATTGAGGCGTTCGGACGAGAATATGAACTCGGCCTCAGCGGTTGCGAATTCCGTATCCGCCACGGTGTAGGAGAGCAGGATGACGTCGCGCTCTTTGCCCTGGATACGATCCACGGTCTCGACGAAGGCGCCCGGCCGAAGCTCGGCCGGCAGGGCCGAACGGATCGCGGCGTTTTGCGCGCGGTGCGGACTGACAATCGCGAGATTCTCGGACCAGAACCGCGATGCGACCTGTCTGCCGCTCTTAGCGGCAACCATTCGCTCGGCCAATTTGCTGGCCAGACCGGCAACGAGGCGTGCTTCAAACGGGTTCGACGTCGCCGCAACCGGCCCGTCGTAGAGAAGAATGGAGACGGGGAAAGCCGGATCGAGAACCTCCCGTTCCCAATCCTCCAGACCCTCTTGCCAATCAGGCTTCAGCGTCAGCGTCTTGTCCGGCATCGCCGAGCGGTAGACGCCAGGATAGAATTTCTTCTCCGGGAAACGCGCAAGCGGGCGGTTCAGCCGGAATGTTTCGTCCAGAGCATATTCGGGCAGGCCGCCGGATTTGAGAAATGCATAGAGCGATCCTCCGATCTGACGCTCGTCCAGCTTGATCTCGCGGCTTGCCCGGATTGGTGGCAATTGGCGGTCGTCGCCGGCGACGATAAGGCGACCATCCTCCCGCAATCCGCCCATCGCCATCAGACCATGCGACACAACCATCTGCGAGGCCTCATCGATGCAGACGAGATCGAATAGATCGCTTGTGAACCGGTCCCCGGCCGTGCTCGTCTCGAGAAGGCGGAACAGCGACCAGACCGAGCCACCGGCAACCGCTGCGTCGCAGTCGAGTTCGTCGAGCGCATCGTCGGCGCCACCATCCCCAAGATACGGGATCAACCGGATGGCCGGATTGAGTCCATTGGAGGGCGGCGCGCCGAAAAAATGCGTCTCGAACAGCCCCGGGCAGTGGAGACCTGCCTGGCGCGCAACGGTATCGAGCAGATTGCCGATCGCGTTACGGGTGAACGCCGTCACGAAAACACGCGCACGCAGCCCGCGCCGCCTGCGAGCCTGGACGTAGCCCAGGATCAGCCAGGCAAGAAGATGGGTCTTGCCGGTCCCGGGCGGGCCGAGGATCAGGCCGGCGCGCTGCTTTGACAGACCAATCCAGGCCTCGACCTGCGCCGGTCGCAATGGATGGTCGTTGTGACGGGCAAGACCCGGAACGGCAAAGTCCTCCAACGCCTCTCGCCAGATTTCCGGATCGTCGGCGAGATCACCGAAGGCTTTCGGATCACGCAGGAACGACAGGATTTGATCGCGGATCGCCATGCGCTTAAGACCCCAGATAGTTGATGAACGCCGCGGCCCGCTGCGAATTCACGTCGAAGAAAGCCTTGTCGACAAACCAACCGCCTTCGGCAATGCGATCCCGCAAGGCCCGGTATTCCTGGCTTCGCAGAACCTGGCGACCGACCTCGATACAGACCTCCTCGTCACCCAGGGCAAAATCCGGCTGAACGATGCGACAGGATATCTGGGGCCACAGCGCCGGGTTCAATCGCAGGTCTGGCGAATCATCATGCAGGATGAGGCCCATGTCGTTCGACGATAGATCGGCCTGCTGACTTTCTTTCGGGATACGGAAAAGCAACCGCTTGCTTTGACGCGGTCCGTTAAAATCCCTCACGAAATGCAGATTGGCAAAGCAGCGCCCCGCATCCCGGCGTCGACGAAACGGCTGTGCAAGACCGACCAGCGCTTCAAGTAACCCCGCGCGGTTCTCCAGGATTTCGCAGGCCAAAAGCAGATCGAGGTCGACCGCATCGAGAGGATTGAATGTGGTCTGGAAAAGAAACGGACGCTTGGCAAGGCGCAGCAGCGCGTTTCCGGCGGCTGTCGCTTCCCGGTTGCGCGCAAATAACCAGCCGATCAACCCGGACATGGCGGTGAGCCGTGCTCTCACGTCAGACCGGATGGTGTCGATCGACTGAGCCTTGCCTGGGTTCTCGCGCAGCGTCCGGATCACTTCGATCGACAGAAGCGATGAAAACGGCCGTTCGAATGCCGGTTCGGGACGATAGGCATAGGGCTCGCTGCCGGCGATCGCCTGGCTGACTTGCCGCAGATCGTAAGCCACCGACACAGGCAACGCATATAATTGCTCGAACACGCTGCGCAGTGCCGTGGCCGGAAGATGGTGCATGCCCCTGAATTCCGGTTCCGGCACCACATCCTCGGGCGGAAACAGGCGAACAAGGTTGAGGAGGCCGCTTCGGATAGCCTCGCTGTCCAGATGCCGTCCAATCGCCGCCTGAATGTTGATCGCTTCGGAGGGTTCGTACAGGAAGATATGGGCATGGATCGCCTCAGCATCGAGGCTGCCGTCGGCAACCGCCCGATTATGGGCATCGATTTGGGTCAGGTCGGCAATCAATTCTCCGAGGACGTCGATCAGCACGTCCCGCTCATGGTCGAGCGAACCGCTCTGTGGAATTCTGATCTTCGGATCGCGGACCGGGACGCCATTTTCGACGCGACAATAACCGAGACCCGCGATGCGATCGTCAACTGGGTCGTGATCGACGCTGAGGAGCAGGACGCTGTCGACCCGCGGTGGCATCAGATAGGTGTGCTCTTCCTCGGTTCGAAGGATCGCACCGGTTGCGAGCGCCTTGGCGCGGGTAACCAGAACATTTGCTCGCCGACTCAACGACCAGCCGAGCCCTGCCGAACGGCTAAGGCCCTCGGCTTGTGCAAGATGGGCGACCGAAGAAACGGCATTCCGGTTCAAAAGGCGTTTGGCCTCGTGGGAAAGGCCTGCCACCGCCGAGACGTCGCGGGTCGCAGCCGGCCGCTCGGGCGATATGGCGTTACGACAGTGGTCGAGAAAACTGCATTGCTCACATTTGAAATAGACGTGAAAGAAGGTCTCATCGATCTCGCGCGTGAGGGTCTTTGCGGCGATCCCAGGCAGGATGTTGGCGCAGAAGTCATCGATGAGGCGGCGATAGGGGGCCAGCGCGAAGATCTCGGGATTGTGGCGGCCGGATTGTGCGGCTTCCTTGTCGGCGATCCGCCAGATTTCACCGCGGTCACTGACATGCACGTCGGTCAGCCCCATCTCCTGCAGGACCTCGTCCAGCACCTTGGCGTAGAAGGCAACCTGGGTCTTGTGAAATGGCGTTGCCCGCCGCGTCGCCTTGACGTCGATCACCGTCAACTGGGCAAACCCTGGTTTCGTTTCGGAGGGCTCACGGCGGATCAGGTCGGTGATATTCCGGTTGAGAGACAGGCCGGTGTCGCGCAGGAAGGCGGGAAGGCGTGTGGGCAGAAGATTGAGCTTGGCCGCATACGGTTCGCCGCGCCGACCGGCTAGAAAAGCCGCACTCAGGGATTCAGGCAGAACCGGTTCGTCACGTGCCGGCCGAAGAACGCTACTGCCGAGCCGCGCCACGACATCATCTTCGAAACGCTCTCCGAGGATTGCCCAGGACTGCTCACGCTCGTCCTTGGTGATCGGAATGCCGGCAAGTTCACTTTTGCTCGAGAGTTCGTAGCGGACCTTACGCTCGCAACGGTACTGGAACCACGATTTGATCGTGGTCGCGCTGAAACCCTTGGTCATCCCCCAACCCATGCATGCGATTCGACTGATCGCGTCACGATGGCCTCACAGCGGGGTCACTGCAAGGCCTTGTTTGCATGAGGTCATTTCGCCGCCGGCCCCACTGAGGATACCTTACGCCGGCAACAGGCCAAGACGTTTGTCGCGGTTGCGGATCCAGAACAGGACGGGTAGGGCGGCGAGCACCATGATTGCCTTGCCGACGACCTGTCCGGCGAGGAAGTCGAGCGATCCGAATGCCAGCCACAGGAACATAATACTGTCGATGATCAAACCGGCGATACTGCTGATCAGCGCGGCTTTGACCAACCCTTTTTTCTGCAGCGGCGTGAAGACGAGGAGATCGGCAATTTCCGACGAAAGAAAAGCCGCCGCAGATGCAAAGGCGAGGGCGGGAGCGGTGAAGGTCGTCGACAGCGCAGCGCCCACGACGATGGCGCCGATTGCCCACATCAATCCGAGCCTGCGCTGCACCAGATCGCGCAAGACCAATGCGAGACCGACCAGCAGAACGCCGCTCGGTGCCGTCAATCCGGGACCGACGGGAATGAGGCACGGGCCGTTTGGAACGCACACCGTACCCACATTGCCGATCATGTAGTTCGCCAGCGGTATGCAGGCCATGAAGGCTGCCAGGAATAGAAAACCTTCAACACGCTGTCTGTTCGTCGCGTTCATCTGATCGCCCTCGTTTCAAACCTGTTCTGCAATAAATCGCCGATATCCATTTGCCCGCAATTCGCAGGCCGGACACGTTCCGCAACCGTATCCCCAGTCATGGAGGTCGCCCCGTTCCCCCAGGTAGCAGGTATGGCTGTCCTTCACGATCGTTTCAACGAGGCGAGGGCCTCCGAGACGTTCAGCCAGCCGCCACGTGTCGGCCTTGTCCAGCCACATCAGCGGCGTATCCAGCACGAACCGCTTTTCCATGCCGAGATTGAGCGCCACCTGCAAAGCCTTGATCGTATCATCGCGGCAGTCCGGGTATCCGGAATAATCGGTTTCGCACATGCCGCCGACGATGTGTTTCAAGCCGCGGCGATAGGCGAGCGCTGCCGCGAAAGTCAGAAAGATGATGTTGCGGCCCGGAACAAAGGTGTTCGGAAGACCGGTATCTTCCATCTCGATGGCGATCTCGCTCGTCAATGCCGTGTTGGAAATTTCTCCGAGCGAGGCCAGCGAAATCGTGTGGTCCTCGCCAAGCCGTTCGGCCCATGCCGGATTGATGGCCGTGAGTTCCCGGCGCAGGGCCTCCCGGCAGTCGAGCTCGATCCGGTGCCGTTGGCCGTAGTCGAAGCCGACTGTCTCTACCCGATCGTATCGCTCGAGTGCCCAGGCAAGGCAGGTCGACGAATCCTGGCCTCCGGAAAACAGAACAAGTGCTGTCGAGGTCATCGGTAACGTCCTCTCAATTGCCATCGAATTCGGCCCAGCACATGGGCGTCTCGAATACTTTTACGGAACTCAGTTCGGGAAGAAGCGGGCGCACCCGGGTCCATATCCACGTCGCAATGTTTTCAGCCGTCGGGTTTTCCAGCCCCTCGATATCATTGAGCGTATGGTGATCGAGTTGTGCGAGAAGCGGGCCGAACGCCTTTTCCAGATCGAAGAAATCAATGACGAACCCGGTTTGCGGATTGACCTTGCCATCCAGTTGAAGTTCGACCCGGTAGGAATGCCCGTGCATGCGGTGGCATTTGTGCGTGGCCGGCACGTTCGGCAGCCGATGGGCCGCCTCGAAGGTAAAAGCCTGGGTGATTTTCATGGGATCCCGATCATTTTGTGTGTTTGGAGTGACAGGCGCCACTTCGGGTTTGCGAGACAATATTCCGTGACGGCGACCGTGTTTTGTGCCCGGGTCGGTCCGTCCATCGGCTGCAGGAAATAATGGTCAAATCGAAGGTCCGGCAACGCGTCCGGCAGAAGGTCCGGCTGCGGAAAGACCAGCTTCAACTCGCTGCCGGCCCGCAGCTTCAATGGCGCCCCGGCCTTCGGGCTGACACAGATCCAGTCGACGCCGTCCGGCGGTTCGAGCGTTCCGTTCGTCTCGATCGCGATCTCGAATCCCAGGCGATGAACCGCATCGACCAGATCGGCATCGAGTTGCAACAGAGGTTCGCCGCCGGTGAAGACGACATAACGCCGATGCATGGCGTCACCCCATGTTGCGGCGATTGCCTGTGCAAGCGTCTCTGCATCCTTGAATTTGGCGCCGCCGCTGCCATCGGTGCCGACAAAGTCCGTGTCGCAGAACTTGCAAACGGCCTGATCACGGTCTTCTTCACGTCCAGACCAGAGATTACACCCGGCGAAGCGGCAGAAGACCGCCGCCCGGCCCGCCTGGGCGCCTTCGCCCTGCAACGTCTTGAACAGTTCCTTGACCGCGTAGCCCATCACATGCTCGCTTGCTTCGGTTCGACATCGACGGCGCGGCGGCGCTTGACGTCCGCCCGCACGATGCCGATGAGATACTGCGCCAGGGTGACGATATCCCGGTTGACGTTTTGTACGGACTTCCAGTGCCGGCGATCATTGTCGCCGAAGTTCCACTCTCCTGACGTCCAGGCGGTGTTGCCGACGAGGCATACCAGACCCCTGGAGAAGTCGTCGACGGTGCGGGCGCCATCGAGAAGTGCGAGCACCTCCATGACATAGCCGAGCGACATGATGCCGGCGCCGTGGACAAGGCGGGAGGTCTTTGGCGTCTGATCGACCCACTCGTCGCGAAAAACGGTCTGAACCGCGCGATAAAAGTCGCTGATCAGGGCAAAGCTGAGATCGGCGCCGTCGGGTTCGCGAATAAGTTCGCGCATGACACCGTCGCTCATCGAGTTGATCACAACGCGCTGGATGGCCGTATCACGGATAATCCCGGTCGGATTGGTGTGCTGATAGATCTTCCCCTTGAGCGAGGAGCCTTCATCGTAGTTGAGGCGGGCGGCCAGATCTGCAGCCACGGACCGGTCGCCGAGGCGGCGCGGAAGTCCGCGAACCGTGGGCAACAGTTCGTAGATCAGCGATTTCGGCAGTGGCCTTGTGTTGTTGATGAGCACGAACTGACGGCGCAGTTCCTCTTCGTCGCGGCAGACAATGGCCGACACAAAGACCTGGAAATCCTTTTCTTCGACCTGGCTAAGCGCGGTCAGACGCTGCTGGCCATCGACGACAAGGCCGGGCGCGCCGCCTGAAACGTCGATCTGCACCATGCACCGGCCATCCGATCCCTCATCAGCAATGGTGATTCCGTTCGTGAAGGCGACAACGATCGGATTGGGCAGGATCGCCTCCGGCTTCTCGAGATAGTCGCGGATTTCTCGAATGTGGCCGGCGATCTGCGGACGCTGAAATCCACTCAACGCGCCGCCAACGTCGCGCGCGACCCGTTCTATCACAGCGAAAGTCCTGAGGTCAGACGCTTTCGCTGCAAACGAAAGAACCGTGTGCGTCTCGCTCTGTTTCGCTCGGATGGCCGGAAAATTGAGTAGGGTCATTGTCATCACTATTGCTTGGAAGTTGATCGACGAGGGCGTTGTAGACGCCGAGATTATGAATGCCGCGGCGCTTGTTGCGGTTGCTGGCGCGGAACAGGACCACCTCGATGGAAAGTGCCGCACAGATTGCGCAGGCGCATTTTATCCAGGGACGGTCGACGAGCGTCCGCTTGTAGCGCTCACGAAGTTCCTTGACCGCTCTTGCGTCTGGCAGTTCCTCGACCGGAGAACCAGTCACAGCCGGTGCCGAATAGGCGATCACGGTATCCAGCGTTTCATCGAGGCCGGCCTCGCCACGGTCATAGGCACGCAATGCCGACAGAGCGTTCTTTTCCATCTCGACCAGCGTTTCCTGATGAAGCGCGCCGCGCTTGGCCAGTCGCATCAGTTTGGGATTTTCCAAGGCCTGCGGCACCCGAATAGCCGTGTAATAGTCGAGCTTGCCGCCTTTGGACGGAAGATAGTAGTTTGCCTTGGCATCCTTGAAGGCGCGAATGAGCGGCGATGTCGTATCGAAACTGGTAATGTTGAACGACCCGAACGTGTCGATCTCGTCGGCCTTCGCAAAGCCGAGAATGTGGATCCTCGTCGACGCAGGAATAATATCCCGGATAGCCGCCAAGCATGATTTGATTTGCGAGGCCTTCAACGGTACGGTACCGCCCAGGGCGAGATAGTCGTAGCCCATCGCCACGAGGCGGCGGGCACCTTCGGCCATGCTGCCGGGGGACCATCCCTGGATCACGCCCATGGGCGTAAACCGCTCGGACATGTGGCCCGTTGCCGTCCGGAACGCCGACGCATTTTCCAGAGTGATCTCGAACCGGCGGCGTGCCTCCTCGGTGCCGCCGTCCATGCCCTTCAGGCCTTCATCGAAATCGAAAATGATATGGTCCACGGAGCATCCGTGTGTGAAACGGGCGTCATCGTAAAATTCGGCCGTGTCTTCCGGCGTGTAAGGCGGCTTGTCTTCCTTGTGATAGGTAAAGGCGCCGCAATCGCCGAAGATTGGCAGATGGGCAAATTGCGGCTTGTCGAGGCGCAGGAATTCGCGCGCGCCCACTCGTCTGAAACGCATGGCCTGCGCTTCCGTATATTTGCCGCCGACCGCGACACCTCCCACGATTCCTCTGGAAACGAGCATGCCTTTATAGGGCGCATAGCCCATGATCTCGTGAGGGTAGGCGTCATCCCAATAGGGCGTCCGCCCTTCGGAGTATCGGTCTCTAAGAAAATCATAACCCGGATCGACGTGGTCGAGGCTGTCTGCAAAAATGAACTTCATCGAGAGGCCTTTGATAGCTTGCGATCCAGCAGGATCAGATATTGGGTGAGGCGGTCGATGTGCAGTTGAGTGCCCTGTACCTCATTCCATTTCCAGCCCAGTTCGTCCCACTTTCCCGATGTCCAGCAGCAGTAATCGCGCAAGCGAGCGAGCGATCGGCGGATGTCGTCCTCGCTGTCGTTGACGCTGTCTGCACGCACCATGATCGGATCCATAAGTGCCCCCATCGCCCGAATGCCGGCCATATGCATCAGGCGGCTTTTCTCCGGTGCCTGTCCCCACGCGTCCGGAAATGTATCGCGGACAGCCGACCAGTATTTGACGAGGACGTGAAACATTTCATCGGCGTCACAGGCGCCATCAACGCCGGAATATTGGCTGAGCGCACTTGACGGCGTTTTAAGGTTGATCTTGATCGCAGCGATCAGAGCGGAGTCGCTCACGACGGCAGATTTCGCTTTTTGATCAGACCGCCTCTTGATGAGCTGGAAAAAGGGCGAAGCCCTGTGATTGTTCAGGAGGTTGCACAATTCACTGGGCAACTTGTTTGCTGCAAGGTCACGTGGAAGCAACGTGCTGACCTCTGGCAAAAGTTCGTTGATCAGCCGAGTATCGAGCGCCTTCACCTTGTTGACGAGGATAAACTGCTGCCGCTGGACTTCGAGGTCCTGCGAAACAAACGCGATGACGGGAACAGGTATGTCCTTGTTTTCAGCGCGCGACAGCGCGATCGATCGCTGCTGGCCGTCGACGATCCAGGCGATTTTCTTGCCGTCCTTGCTGAGCGGTAGATGTAGTGTGCCCGACGTTCCGATCTCAAGGATGTCGGACGGCTTGCTTCCGCGCGCTGCTTTGAATTCCACCGCCTCCGACAGCGCGAGAATGATCGCGTTGGGAAACAGGACGGGCCCGCTGTTCAAGAATTCGACAATGGAGTTAACGTGACTACGGATTTCCTGCCTCTGAAACCCCTGCAATTCGGCCTCATCCCGCTTGATGCGGCTGATCTCGCCGATTTGCATGACGGCGGAGCCGGGGAGGAAAAATGCATAGACGTCCGTTCCGTACCCTTGCTGGGTGCGAACCGCCCGAACGGCCATCGACTGTGCTTGCGTCATGGCTTTCCCCTTTCGGTGCGAACGGTCGCCGCCAATTTTGCAAATCGGCCCTGTTCGCATGCGATGCCAAGGTCATCGCGCAGTTTGCGGAGCAGACGGGTCGAACGTCCCTGGACTGAATCCCATTCTTCGCGAATTGTTCTCAGAAGGTCGTCGTCAGTGAGCCGGATCCCGGCCTTCGCGACGGGCCTCTTCCAGCGGGCCTGTGCCGATAACACGCGAGCGGCGTGGTCAGACGCATCGCCATTCGGCGACCCCGGGAGAATTTCAGTCACGAAATGGCGAAGTGCACGCGGGGCAAAGTCGCCAAGGGTACCGGGCGAGGGGCCGCCGTCCAGGCGCCGATCGTACGGCATGAGAAAGGGCTTCAGGTCGTCACCGATCTCGACCTGCTCGGATCCGGTGAAGATCCGAAGCCGCCCGCCCGCAAAGGCGGACAAGGTCTTCAGGAACCTGCCGAGCATCCTGAGATAGTTCGCCGGAAGGGCGACCAGCAGAAGGGTATGGTCGGCTTTCAACAGCGCCTCGATCTGAGCGATCTTGTCTTGCCTCGAAATCTGATTCCACCACTCCTCTTCGGTCGTCCCGTCCGGGAGTTTCGACAGGATCGAGGAAGGAAGGCCTTTGGCCACCGTGAGGTCGTAAGACGGGATGAGATCGGTCGCTTCGACAAGACCCAACCCAGCGGACGCAATGAAAAGAGTGGCGTTGGCACCGGAGGCCGCTTGTTTTGCCTCAAGCATGCTCCGACCGGCATAGACCTTGATCGCCTCTGCGACGCCGGTTGTTCCTGCTAACCGGGTGCTCCATTCCTCGGCAACCGAACGGAGGCTCCCATGCTGAAGACTCGCCGCGATCAGGGAAGGGGCTGGGGAAAACCGTTTGCGCATGGTGCAAGCTGTTAGAATGACTGTCATGCTATGGGCTCGCACAAAACTGCAAATCACTTTTCGCGCGAAAAATAACTGCCCGTTGTGGTGAGTTCAAGAAATTACTGTCGGGAGGCCTGCAGGCTCCCCAGAAAACTGCAGTCGACGGCAGCGTGGCCCGGTCAATTATGCCGTCACCCACGGCAAATGAGCGCTCGCCTCAAGGCTCCTCAAATTGTAACGTAACTCCGACTCAAATCTTGCGTGCATGTTCTCCGATGATTGAATTCATTGACGACGCCGAGCCGTGGCGACCTACTACTTCAGGCGAGCGTCTTCTTTTCCTGCTTCTGGCAAATCACAAAGAAGCTCGGTTCCTTTCGGAATCCCTTGCCGGATCGGGCCTGCGCTTTGCTCGACGCTATAGCGATTGGTCGAACTTTATGGTGGGGGCGTCTCTTCTCCACCTTCAGCAGAGGCTCATCAAGCTTGGCAACGACGTGCGCGAGAAATTGCCGTCCGACAGAATGGATCAACTGAAGGAATTGAGAGCCCGAACCTGCGATATCGTGCAGTTGACCCCCATCGAATACGATGGCGATTTCGGCGAGCTTATTCAGGAAATCCTCGTCAGCGCAGAGCAGATGCACAAAGAACCACCCCAGAACCTTAAACGTTCTGTCCAGAAGAGTTCATCTTTCTGCTACAGCTGCGGGCGATACTTTGGAACGGTTTACGAAAACGATGAGGACGCGAAGGAAGGGCTGAGAGCAACAGCCGATCACGTGTGGCCACGGGCGCTAGGAGGTGACTCGATCGAGGACAACCTTCTGCCGGCGTGCACGTCTTGTAACAGCACGAAGGGTCATCTGGCGACTTGGCATATGGCGTGGCTCCAGCCAATCGTGTTTTCGGATATCGATGGAGAGTGCGTCCCACCGCCGGTGCCGCGTGAGGTTCAGATGGCGCTCCACATGCGTGCCGCCACTTCCTACGCTCGCGCAAACGGAACCACACTTCGAGATGCCTTTATGGCAATTGGGCCTCGCGATCGACCTGAAAAGATCGATCGCGAACAGGGATATGATTTTTTCAATATGCGCGTTCATAGTGAAACACGCACAATGGTCAAATGGATACCAGGTTGATGCAGTACACGTACGATGCTTTCGTTTTTCACCAGCGTGTCGACGGCGGTGGCCCGCGATTGGCAATGTTCCAGGCGCCGGCGGCGGAGGTCGATGCCTGGACGGACGTTGATCGTCTAGGCCCGACCAATAAACTCGGTCCCCAGAGAGAGCCAAAAAAAAGCCGCATATCAAGCATCAAGCGGTTCTTCGCCGACAATCCCAACAACACCATCCCAACAGCGATCGTGGTCGGTCTGAGAGGGGTGAGCGTCGAGCCCGACGGGAACGTGTCGAAAATTCGCTTTGACGTTGTTGACGGTCAGACCAAGCCGGGTCTTGTTATCGACGGCCAACACCGCTTGCGCGGCTTGCAAGCCGCCGGCGATGGCACGCTGGTACCGATAGTCGCCATTCTTGAAGCGACGGATCTCGAGATGGCCTTCCAGTTTCTTGTTATCAATAACAAGTCTGCGAAGGTACCACCGGATCACATTCGCGCATTGGCGCTGAACTATTCCCAGGACCAACTCGAAGATCGGCTTCGCACCGCGCGCCTTTCGCAGAACCCGAACCTAGGATCCGTTGGCGTCCTAGATGAAGATGACGAGAGCCCGTTTCGCGGGATGGTCGATTGGCCAAATAACCCCGCTGAGTCCCGCATCGTCGCTCCCTCCGCGGTAGAGTCCATGGCTGCAGAAGTGCGATCCCTTGGATTCGGCGAACTTGAGGACCTCGATAGCGTCAATGCATTCCTTATCGCCATGTGGTCCGTCATCAAGGAGGAATGGCCCAACCTCTTTGCCAAAGACAGCAAACTTATGTCCAAGGTCGGCTTAATCTGTCTGACACAATTCGTTTGCACCACAATGAAAACGTGGGCGCGCAATCCGCATCTTAGAAACCAGGTCGATCCGGGTGATCCCGAAAAGGTAAAAAGTGTCACTCATGATATCCTGAATACCCTCGACCCACGATTCTTCGAGGCGGACTGGGCGAGCACAAGTTATGATACCCGTGCAGGCCGAGATCAGATCATGAACGATCTAGAGGCTCTTTCCTTCAATGTGAGTAATTCCGAGCCTTGGTATGATGGATTAAAGATTATAGACCGAAACTGGCTGCAAGTGCATCTGGCAGACCACGCTGGCGCGGTCGCTCCTGCGGATGGCGCCTAACTTGGGCAGGCCACTGACCAGGGAGGCATGATATCAGGCGATATTCCCTCTCCCAGTTCCGACTGTAATGCAGTGTGCCAGCAGGGCTAGTGGAGGATCGGCGTCAACAATCGGTCATCTCAGCGTCGCGAAGACGGTTCTGTCGTTGGTAATTTGTCACCCTCGCCAACGAGGCCTAGGACCGCTTCCATTAAAGACCAACTCTCGTCGCATTGACCGCGAGTGTCTTAAGGGAAGGAGCGATACCTGCCTTTTCTACGTGAGCCGACATACGCCAGCAATCCCGCGAGTTGGAGGCCGCGGATATCCCGTCGCGCGGTTTTCAGGCTGACCTCCCAGATGGCCATGATCTCCTTGGCGCCGTAGCGGTCGCCATCAACGATACGCTCAAGGAACCAGTGCTGCCGTTCGTTGAGTTCGATGGGTTCAGGGTCATGTTTAGGGCCACGATCAGGGCCGTTTTCAGGGTCACTTTCTGGCACATTCTTTCTTAGCGCGCTGAAGGCCGCTTCTCCGGCAGCATAGGCGTCTCTGGTAACGGCACGGCTAGTCCGATTGATTGGTGACGACAAAGGATTGGAAGCCGGACCTTCTATCAGCCCCAGAACAAAGGCGCGGATGACGGGGGAAGAGACCATAAGTCGTAGGAAAAACAATGTGTCCGGCGCGTGTTGCGCCGACAGCCAGTGCTTCACTGTACGTTCGCTTGCGTTCGTCTGATTCATCAGTTGTTTGATTGCTCGATGGGTGTCGCCGTGCTCCTTGCGCAACAGATCGGCGATGGTCTGGGCCAACATATCGCGCCCGCCCAGAACCCCCTTCCACACCGGCAGCTTCCTGCCCGTTTTCGGCAACATCTTCCGCTCCTTCGTCAGCTAGACTTGCAATATCGCGGGAGGCGGCAGGGATGTTGTCGTGCGCTGTAGCGGTCAGTTACCCGGACCGATCCGGCAGGAACGAGGAAAGAGCGAAGCGTGGCGAACCGGGAGACCTACGACAGAGAACCATCGTCAGCACAGCCGGCGCGTGCTGTTCGCGCTGCCGAATACGTCCGCATGTCGACCGATCATCAGAAATATTCGACAGAAAACCAAGCCGACGCGATCCGCCAGTATGCGGAAGCTCGCGGAATCGAGATCGTCAGAACCTATGCCGATGCGGGAAAGAGTGGCCTCAAGATCGAGGGGCGCGACGCGCTCCGGCAACTGATCGAGGACGTGCAGGCCGGCAATACGGACTTTACCGTCGTCCTTGTCTACGACGTCAGCCGATGGGGACGGTTCCAGGATGCCGACGAAAGCGCCTACTACGAATATATCTGCCGGCGTGCCGGCATAGCGGTCCAATATTGCGCCGAGCAGTTCGAGAACGACGGCAGCCCGGTGTCGACGATCGTCAAGGGTGTGAAACGCGCGATGGCCGGCGAATTCAGCCGCGAGCTATCGGCGAAGGTGTTCGCGGGACAGGGCAGGTTGATCGAAAAGGGTTTTCGCCAGGGTGGGCCTGCTGGCTTCGGTCTGCGACGTACCCTCATTGATGAGCATGGCGCTGTCAAAGCGGTCCTGCAGCGCGGGGAGCACAAGAGCATTCAGACCGATCGCGTCATTCTCACACCTGGGCCGGTCGAGGAAGTTAATCTGGTCCGCGAGGTCTACCGCGCCTTTGTCCACCACGGAAAGAGTGAGAGCCAGATTGCAGTAGATCTCAATGCCCGGGGCATCCCGACCGATCTTGGCCGTTCGTGGACAAGGGGAACCGTCCATCAGATCCTGATCAACGAGAAATATGCCGGCGACAATGTCTGGAACCGCCGCTCGTTCAAGCTGAAGAAAAAGCGTGTCCGGAACGATCCCGACATGTGGATCAGGGCGGAGGGAGCTTTTGAGCCCGTCGTCGCGCGCGAGCTTTTCGAGGCGGCAAGAACGATCATCAATGCGCGCTCGTTCCGCCTGAGCGATGAAGAGATGTTGCAGTCCTTGCGAGACCTCTTCCGGCAAAAGGGGTTGCTCTCCGGTATTGTCATTGATGAATGTGACGGCATGCCGTCCAGCAGCGCCTATAGCGCGCGCTTCGGCAGCCTGCTCAGAGCCTATCGCCTCGTCGGCTTCACCCCCGATCGAGACTACCGCTATGTCGAAATCAACCGGGCGCTCCGCAAACTCCATCCCGATGTGGTCGGCGAGGTTCTGGAAGGATTGCGAGCCACCGGCAGCGATGCCTTGCAGGATCTGCAAACCGATCGGGTAATCGTCAATCAGGAATTCACGATGTCGGTGGTTATCGCCCGTTGCCTTCAGACGTCAACAGGGCTTTTGCGCTGGACGCTCCGCTTTGACACGTCTCTCGGTCCTGACATCACGATTGTCGTGCGCATGGATGCGGCTAACCGGGCGCCCTTCGACTATTATCTGTTCCCGCGGATCGACGTCCTTTCCGAGAAGTTGCGGTTGTCGGAGGACAACGCTTTTAATCTCGATGCTTACCGTTTCGACGATCTGGAGCTTCTTTATCAAATCGCAACACCCGTTCCCCTGCCGGAGGCCGCATGATGTCTGCCCTTCGTCCGAACCGGATCGAGATGATCCCGATTTCGCGAATTACCGTCCTGAACCCACGAGCCCGTAACAAGCGACAGCACCGCGACATCGTGAACAATATTGAAGCCATAGGCCTCAAACGCCCCATTACGGTGAGCCGACACGATGGCCCCGGTGGTCTGCGATATGATCTGGTGTGCGGCGAAGGGCGATTGGAAGCATTCCAGATGCTCGGGCAGAACGAAATTCCTGCGGTTGTTATCGAGGCGGCCGAGGACAAATGCCTTGTGATGAGTCTCGTTGAAAATATAGCGCGACGCACACCGCGGCCGATCGATTTGATGCGCGAGATCGGTGCCTTGAGAGCGCGTGGATACACCGACGCGGCCATCGCCGAGAAGATTGGTGTCGGCTCGTCCTGGGTCAACATGATCGCGTCCCTTCTCGAAAAAGGCGAGGAACGGCTCGTGGCCGCTGTGGAGACAGGTCTCATCCCGATTACGCTTGCTATGGAGATCTCTCGGGCGGAAACGGAGGAGGCACAGAACCTGCTCCTCGACGCATACGAGGCCGGTCAGTTGCGGGGGAAGAAACTCGCCGCTGTCAGGCGGATGCTCGACATACGCATGCGCGCGCAGGGAAAAGGGTTGCCGGCAGGGCGTCTTGGTAGAAGGGGCGGCGGACGTCGGATGACGGCACATGACTTGATGCAGGTCTATCAGCGTGAGGCAGAAAAGCAGCGGTTGCTGGTCAAGAAGTCGGATTTCACGCAGACACGGCTTCTGTTCATCGTTGAGGCACTGAAAGATCTGCTCGCTGACGAAGGATTCGTCAATTTGCTGCGGGCCGAGGGGCTCGCGACCATGCCAAGGGCACTATCCGCACGGATTTCCGGAGGCCGCGATGAATGATAGGCGGGACAGCGGCAGTGAGGGGGACGGACGAATTCACGTCGCTTTCGACCGTGACATAAGAGCCATTCCCATTTCCGCGATCGTTCCCCTTAAATCGCTCCCCGACGGCGCTCGCGAAAGCAGAAAGTTCGCGCAGGTCCTAAGCTCGATCAAGGCCATCGGTCTGGTCGAGGCGCCTGTCGTTATCGCGAACACTCAGAATGCCGGGACCTGGTTCCTGCTCGATGGACATCTGCGGCTGGAAGCACTTAAGCACCTAGGCATTGCGGAGGTCGAGTGCCTGATCGCCACCGACGACGACACCTATACCTACAACAAGCGGGTCAACCGGCTGGCGCCGATCCAGGAGCACAGGATGATAGCGCGCGCCATCGAGCGCGGCGTTTCCTCTGCCGACATAGCCGACGCGTTGGGCCTTCAGGTGGAGTCGGTCATTCGTCGCTTTCGGCTGCTGGAAGGCATTAGTCCCGAGGCGGCCGAGATGCTGAAGGACACGCCCTGCTCTATGAAGGTGTTCGATGTTTTGCGGCAAATGTCCGCCGTTCGCCAGATCGAGGCGGCAGATCTGATGATAGGTCAGCACAACTTTACCGTCATGTTCGCCCGAGCGATCCGCGCTGCCACGCCTGACAGCCAACTGGTAACGGCCAAAAAAGTGACGGGCGCGGCTGCAGGCACGCCATCAGGTCAGCAGATTGCCCGTATGGAGCGGGAACTGGCCGCACTGCAGACGCAAGTGAAAAGCGTCGAGGAAACCTATGGCATCGACAATCTGCACCTCACCGTGGCACGCGGTTATGTCGCGAAGTTACTTGCGAACGGTCGGATCAGCCGTTGGCTTTCGAACCACCGCCAGGAATATCTCGGGGAATTTCAAAAGATAGCCGAGATCGAGGCGATCGGCGCTCAGTCCGAGGCTACGGAGCCATAGAAGGAACCGTGCAAAAATCCACGCCGGTATGTTCGAACGCCATCAGACATCAGGGCTCCGCGCTACCAGCAATTCAGTCCGGCAGCCATGCGCAATCGACCCATTCCCGTTCGTAGCGCTTTGCAAAATCCCGCATCTCCCGCGCATTGGCCTCGGGTGTCTGGCAAGCGCGGGCACAGGTCGTGACCACGTCGCGATAAAACGCCGGCGAAACCGGCCGGAGGCCCTCGTAGTTCATGAGCAGATTGGGGAGGCGTTCCGTGATCGCCTCCCCACGGGGTGCCATGACAAGGGTCGGGGGCGTGCTATGCGCATTAATCAAGAAATATCTCCAGCTCGGGTCGGCCTGTCCTTGGGCGGGAACGAGTTCGCAAGGACAGGCATCGCCACCGCCGGAAATCTCCTGATAGACTGCTTCGATCGCCTGAGCCTTTCTGACGATCAGGACGTAGGGACCCGCTAGCGTGTAGCCGCCCATTCGCTCGTCGTATTCGATACCCAACCGGCGTTTGAGGTCGAAGCGCGCCGACCGGTCGAGGGTGGAACGCTCCGAGATGAACCACTGGAGTTGGCGCAGGGTGATCCCAACGGCCGCAGCGATCTCCTTCGGCGGATTGGGCCAGCAAGCGACCAGATTCTTGGCGATTTCCGGTAGGTTGTCATACTCCTCGCAGGTGGTGATGTCGTCGTCGTCATCAACGTCCTCCGAGAGGTCCTCTCCCGAAAGCAGCCACGTCCTGCCGGTAACTCCGTCGTGTTTGAAATAGCGCGACCGATCGGGCGGGAGTGAGGTTTCCCAGGTGGACAGCCATGGACCGGCTTCCCATTCCACTTTGTCGGGAAGGGTACCTGTCGGGGGTCGCATCGGCAGTTCCAACCACCGCTCGATGTTGTCCTCGAGTTTTCGATTGCTGAGCCCGCGGGGACTGTTGCCTGCCCGCCAATCGTGATCGTCACGTGCGTCACGACAAAGGGCTTCGACGGACGTAGTTACAGACAGATCGACCGGATTATGCCTTTTCGACAACCACAGGGAGGCATCGTGAGCCGAGCGTAATGATGCCGGAGCCGCTTTGTCCTTGGGGTCGGCAACCTCAAGCAGGATGCCGATCCTGGCAATATCCGCCGCCAATGATGGGTCGGCCTGTTCCACGTAGCGGTTCACACGCAAAACATCTGGTAGGCCGCGTAAACCCTCGGCGTTTCCCCATGCAGTCAGCAGCACTTCGCGGAACGATTTGCGGTTCTCCATCGTGGAGAACGTCAGCCAGCGGATTGGCAGGCCGGCGACGGTGAGCCCATAAAGTACGATGGGGGCCAGTCCATGCCGTTTGGCGTCCGTCAATCGTATCGGGTCGCGGACAGCCACAATGCCGTGTTGTGGGTGGTGGAACAGGAATTTCGCGGTGGAGACATAAAAATGATGTTCTCGGATCGGCTGTTGCGCCTGATTGTTCATGGCTGTTCTCAAAATCGTCAAATCGATGTTCGGCATCCTACGATTTCGACGTCAGTACCCAAAGCCGTTCTTTGCTTTGAATAGTGCTGTCCGCCGTTCCTCGACCGCAGGGCTCGTGGGACGTGAACCCGATCGGGGGCGTCGTTGATTGCGGATATGCCGATGCTTATTGTGCCCAGCCATGCCGCAATCGGATCGGAACAAAATGACCTCGCAACTCGACTTCTTTGCATCTCCTGTTTTGCCGGCCAGCACGAAGGTGGCCAAGCCGCAGGCTGTTGTTGGAAGGAGGCAGGGCGGCTTCGGTTCGGATGACGAGGGCATGGCCTGTCATCTGGAAGCGACCGGCAACTATCGCATCCTGCGAAGGCTCTCGCCCGGATCAGTCGTCGAGAATGCTCGGCCCGAATTTCCACGTCGTGGTGTGGTCCTCGATACCGAAACCACGGGCCTTAATCACCGCTCCAACGAAATTATCGAAATCGGCGTTATCGCCTTCACCTTCAATGACGCAGGCGAGATTGGCGATATCACCGGCGTCTATGGCGGACTTCAGCAGCCAACCGTTCCCATCCCAGTTGAAATAACACGCCTGACCGGCATCACCGACGACATGGTCGCCGGCCAGGTGATCGACGTTGCGCGCCTGAAATCCCTCATCGAGCCGGCCGACCTGATAATTGCCCACAACGCCGGTTTCGACCGGCCCTTTTGCGAAGCCTTCTCGCCGATCTTTGCCCATAAAGCGTGGGCCTGCTCGGTCTCCGAAATCGACTGGTCGGCGCGTGGCTTCGAGGGAAGCAAGCTCGGTTACCTGATCGGCCAGTCGGGATATTTTCACGATGGGCACCGCGCCGTCGATGATTGCTTCGCGCTGTTGGAAGTGCTCGGCCAGATGCGGACCGCTACGATCGCAACGCCATTTGCGGAGCTCCATCGGGCCAGCCAGCAGTCGCGGGTTCGCATATACGCTGAAAACAGCCCGTTCGACATGAAGGATCATCTCAAGGCGCGTGGCTATCGCTGGTCCGACGGCTCCGACGGCCGCCCGAAATCCTGGTGGGTGGAATTGCCAGAGGCCGCGCTCGACGAGGAACTGCAGTTCCTGCGGGCGGAGATATATCGCTGGGATGCCGATCCACCCGTCAAGTATCTGACGGCGTTCGATCGCTTCCGGGCTATTTGAATGGTCGGGAGGGGCGATGACAACCATTCTGGGAATTGATGCAGCCTGGACCGCAACACAGCCGAGCGGTGTCGCGTTGGTTTCCTCCGCGGCCGGCAAATGGTGCCTGATCTTTGCGGGATCGTCCTATCGTCACCTTCTGGACCACGCCGACGAGGGTCTGATCCCCACCTCCCGACCGTCCGGCTCGGTCGTAGAGGCCGCGGCTCTTCTTGTCGCAGCCGGGAAAATCGCTGGAGCTCCTGTCGACCTCGTTGCTGTGGATATGCCCCTTTCCTTTGAGCCGATCACCGCGCGGCGAGTTTCGGACAATCTGGTTTCGGCTGCCTATGGCGCCCGGCATTGCAGCACGCACACGCCGAGTGCGATCAGGCCCGGCAAGATCAGCGACGATCTGAGGAGCGGTTTCGGGCACTGCGGATACGGACTGCTGACGAAAGAGGTTGGTGTGCCGGGCCTGTTGGAAGTCTACCCGCATCCGGCCCTGGTCGAACTGATGCGCGCCGAAAAGCGGTTGCCCTACAAGCACGGGAAGATCCGCAATTACTGGCCAACGGAAACTTCCGCCAGCCGACGCACCAAACTTTTTGAAACCTGGCGGACGATCGCCGCCTGCCTCGACGAGGACATACCGGGCGCCTCTGACGTTTTGCAGCTTCCTCCGTTCGAGGCACCATCATGGCAATTGAAGGCGTTCGAGGACATGCTCGACGCCGTCATCTGCGCATGGGTCGGGATATGCGCCTTCGAGGGAACTGCCATGCCGTTCGGAGACGAGACCTCGGCGATCTGGATCCCCCAATCAGAGCTACTGGCGTCGCAGCGGGGCCGGCCATGATCGAACTCCTGCGGCGATGGATCGAGCACCGTCGGGCGATCCGCCGCCGTTGGCAGAAAGATGCCAGGCGGCTTGCTGCAGTTGACCCGATCAACGCCTATTACGAGGCGCAGCGAAGGGCCGCGCGTAGCCGAGCACAAGGGAATTCTGGTGACTACTGGCATTGGGCCAAGGTCGCCAGCGAAGTCGCGCGCATCGAACCGCGTGCCAAGATGGACTTCGAGGTCGTCAATTCGATTGCCGATCAGGAAACCACCGGTCGTCGCTGAAAACGTGCGGAGTGCTTCTCTGTCAGTAAGTACGCAGGATTTTCAAGCGCTTGGTGAATCTCACATATGGGGCGTTGGTTCGATTCCATTCAAGAGCTTTCTCATATCGTTGCCACCGATCGCCGTCCCATTCGGTGCGGCTGCCTTGAGGCTAAACGTGATTCACGAGGCGCCACAATCGCCGACAATGCGAAAACAAGAAGAACTTGTCTAAGCCTGCCAATTTCTTCGTTTAAGCCGATGGCGTCCGCAGGCATCCTCTGACTTGCCTCATGGGGATCGTGTGATGACGAAAGCACTAGTCACGGGGGCGACGCGTGCTCCTGGGCGTGCGATCGCCACTTCGCTTGCAAAGCAAGGCTGGGAAGTACATGCGCTTGGCCGGGATCGCATCGCGCTGGACGAGATGCGCGGCGAGTACGGTATTGTTCCGCTGGCAATGGACCTTACGGATCGTGAATATGTCCGCGCTGTTGCCGAAGGGCTCGAGCCCGATGTGCTCGTCCACGCAGCCCTTCGCTGGCCCGAGGAGACGCAATTTCTAGGGCTCGCCGAAGCCGACATCGATATGGCTCTCGAAGTCAACCTGTCTGCCACGCTGCATATCACGCGGGCCGTTCTCCCCTCGATGATCGAGCGCGGCCGCGGTGCCTGCGTAATGTTATCCGTCGACTATGCTGAAGCGAATAGTGCCGTCGAACGGGCCGCAGCAGGTGCGCTCGACGGCTTTGCGCGCGCCCTTGCCGAAGAAGTTCAGCGCGCTGGGGTTTTTGTTCACCGTCTCTCGGTGGGGCACCCCCCGTATCGACGGTTGGGATCCGACGTTCTTACGCTGTTGTCGGCGTCCGGCTTCCAATCTCAATTCATCAAACATCAGGAACATGGCTATGGAACGTAATGGAGGGCAGCTGCTCGTCGAGTGCCTCTTGACGCTTGGGGCGACGAAGAGCTTCGGTGTGCCGGGGGAAAGTTATCTCGCGGTGCTCGATGCGCTACACGACACGGCAGGACGTCTCGACTATGTTCTCTGCCGCAACGAAGGCGGCGCTGCCTTCATGGCTGCGGCCTATGGCAAGCTGACCGGCCAGCCCGGCATCTGTTTCGTGACCCGCGGTCCGGGCGCCACCAATGCTTCGATCGGCGTACACACCGCCATGCAGGATTCCGCGCCGATGATCCTCTTTGTCGGTCAGGTCGGAACCGACATGAAGGGGCGGGAAGCCTTCCAGGAAGTGGATTACAAGGCCGTTTTCGGCACCATGGCCAAATGGGCCGTCGAGATCGATCAGGTCGAGCGCATCCCGGAAATCCTGTCCCGTGCCTGGACGCTTGCGGTATCCGGCCGTCCCGGCCCGATTGTCATTGCCCTGCCGGAGGATATGCTGACCTCGCTGACCACCGCCGCGCCGCTCGCGGGTCCGGTCGAAATCGCTGAACCGGCGCCGTCCTTGTCGGCCATGCAGCGTCTGCGCGGGCTGCTGGAGGGAGCAAAGCGTCCCGTTATTCTTTACGGTGGCTGCAATTGGACAGAAGGCTCGACGGCGGCAATTCAGCGCTTCGCCGAGGCTTCGGACATTCCGGTCGTTTCCGTCTTCCGCTATCAGGACCAGTACGACAACGCCTCGCCGACCTTCTGCGGCGAGGCCGGCGTCGGCATGGTCGCCTCGGTCAAGGAATTGCTGCGCGAGGCCGACGTGATCCTCGCGATCAACAACCGCTTCGGGGAGAACTCCACGGACGGTTACACGCTGTTCGACGTGCCGCAGCCCCGCCAGCAAATCGTCCACGTCCACGGTTCGGACCTGGAAATCGGCAAGGTCTACCGGCCGGCGCTCGGTATTCATGCCGGCCCGAACGCTTTTGCAGAGGCTCTCGGCGCGCTCGAGCCCGTCAAGGGGGCTCGGGCGGAATGGCGGGCCAAGGGACGCGCCGCCTATGAGAAGGGCTTCGACCTCCCCGACCTGCCGTCGCCAGTTGACATGGGCAAGGTCACGGCGCTCCTGAACGATATCCTGCCGGAGGACGTGATCCTCACCAATGGCGCGGGCAATTTCACGGTCTGGCCGAACAAATTCTTCAGGTTCGGGCCGAAAGCGCGGCTGCTCGCGCCGCAATCCGGCGCCATGGGCTATGGAGTTCCGGCGGCGGTGGCCGCCAAGGTCGCTCATCCCGAGCGTACCGTCGTCTGCTTTGCCGGCGATGGCGACTTCCAGATGAACTGCCAGGAACTGGCGACCGCTCTCCAGCACGAAGCGCAGCCGATCATCCTGCTGCTCAACAACGGCATCTACGGCACGATCCGCGCCCATCAGGAGCGGCATTACCCGGAGCGCGTTTCCGGCACGACGATGATCAATCCGGATTTCGTGGCGCTGGCGAAGTCTTACGGCTTCCATGCGGAGCGTGTGGAAGCGACGGCGGACTTCGCGGCCGCTTTCGAGCGTGCGCGCACATCGAAGACCGGCGCCCTTCTCGACCTCGATATTTCTCCTGAGGCGTTGACCCCGCGCCAAACGCTGAGCCAGATGCGCAAGGCCGCTTTTTCTGCAAAGGAAACCGCATGACACAGCGTCACGACATCCGCCTTGGCGCCGATATCGGCGGCACCTTTACCGACATCGCGCTCGATGCGCGCGGCAAGCTGTTCTCGACGAAGGTGCTGACCAATTATGCGGCCCCCGAACAGGCGATCCTCGACGGGATCGAGATCGTCATCCGGGATGCGAATATTTCGCCCAACGAGATCGACATCGTTATCCACGGCACGACGCTCGCCACCAACGCGCTGATCGAGCGCCGCGGCGCGCGGACCGCGCTTATCACCACCGAAGGGTTTCGCGATGTCATCGAGATGCGCACGGAAAACCGCTTCGAACAATACGACCTCAGCCTCGTCCTGCCGAAGCCGCTGATCCCGCGCGAGGATCGCTTTCCGGTCAAGGGCCGCATCGATGCGCAGGGCAGGGAGCTTCAGGCGCTCGATGAAGCGGCGCTGGAAACTTTGGCTGATGTCATCGCAGAACGCGGCTTCGGGGCCGTCGCCATCGGCTTCATTCATTCCTACATGAACCCGAAACACGAGGAACGCGCCCGCGAAATCCTGTCGAAGAAACTCTCGATCCCGATCTCGATCTCGTCGGAAGTCTCGCCGCAGATGCGCGAGTTCGAACGCTTCAACACGGTCTCAGCCAATGCCTATGTGCGCCCGCAGATGGCCGATTACCTGTCGCGCCTGCAGGTGCGGCTGAAGGAGATGGGGGCGGAATGCCCGGTCTTCATGATCCATTCCGGCGGCGGCCTTATCTCGGTCGAGACGGCTTCCGAATTCCCGGTTCGCCTCGTGGAATCCGGTCCGGCGGGCGGGGCGATCTTCGCCGCTGACATCGCCCGCCGTTTCAGCCTCGACCGTGTGGTCTCCTATGACATGGGCGGCACGACCGCGAAAATCTGCCTGATCGAGGATTACCAGCCGCACACGGCGCGCACCTTCGAAGTTGCCCGCACCTATCGTTTCTGCAAGGGCTCGGGCATGCCGATCTCCATTCCGGTGATCGAGATGATCGAGATCGGCGCGGGCGGCGGCTCCATCGCCTGGGTCGATGCCATGGGCCGTATTCAGGCAGGTCCGGAATCGGCGGCCTCCGAGCCCGGTCCCGCCTGCTTCCAGCGCGGCGGCGAACGGCCGGCGATCACCGATGCGGATCTGGTGCTCGGTAAGCTCGATCCCGATAATTTCGCGGGCGGCAAGATCAGGCTCTCGGTCGACAATGCCAGCGCGGCGATTGCACGTGATGTCGGCGGAAAGCTGAAGCTCGCGACCGAGGCCGCCGCCTTCGGCATCGTCGAGGTGGTGGACGAGAACATGGCCAATGCGGCGCGCGTCCATGCGGTCGAGAACGGCAAGAATATTTCTGACAACATAATGATCGCCTTCGGCGGCGCCGCGCCCCTGCATGCCGCCCGTCTTTGCGAAAAACTCGGCGTAGACCAATGCCTCATTCCGCAAGGCGCGGGTGTGGGCTCGGCCATCGGCTTCCTCAAGGCGCCGTTCGGCTATGAGGCCCTGGCCTCGAAGATCATGCGCCTGTCGAAGTTCGATGCCGGCGCGATCAACGCCATGCTCGACGACCTGAAGGCGACGGCCGAAGGCTTCGTGCGCGCCGGAACGGATGGCGCGATCGTGCGCGAGATCACAGCTTTCATGCGTTATGCCGGCCAGGGCTGGGAAATCCCCGTGGCGCTGCCGGATCGCGCCTTCATCGGCGCGGATACGGCGATGATCGAAGCGGCCTTCAAGGAGCGCTACGCCCAGTTCTTCGGCCGCGCCGTCGAAGGCCCGGAAATCGAGTTCGTCACCTGGTCTGTCAAGGCGCAGGACGTGCGCCCTGAGGGCGAGCGCTTTGCGCTTCAGCTGGATGGTGGTGTCGTGCCCGCGCCCGTCAGTCGGGCGGTGTTCGATCCCGCCTCCGGCAAGGCGCTCGAAACCGCCATCGTGCCACGCGAGACGCTGTCACCGGGTGCGCGGGTGACCGGCCCCGCCGTCATCGTCGAGCGGGAAACCTCCACCATCGTCACGTCGCCGTTCGATGCCGTCATCCAGATCGACGGCACCATTCTTCTCGTGCGCAAGGGTCACTGATCATGAGCGATATCAATGAAATTCGCATGCAGGTCATGTGGAACCGCCTGATCTCGGTGGTCGAAGAACAGGCGCTGACACTGCTGCGCACCGCGTTTTCCACCTCCGTCCGCGAGGCGGGCGATCTCTCGGCCGGTGTCTACAATGCCAAGGGCGAGATGCTGGCGCAGGCCGTCACCGGCACGCCCGGCCACGTCAACACCATGGCCGAGGCGGTGCTGCATTTCATTGCAGAAATACCGCGCGAAGACATGTATCCGGGCGACACCTATGTCACCAACGATCCGTGGAAGGGCACCGGCCACCTGCACGACATCACCATGGTTTCTCCCTCCTTCAAGGGCGAGGAGTTGATCGGCTTTTTCGCTTGCACGGCGCATGTGGTGGATGTCGGCGGGCGCGGTTTCGGGGCGGACGGCAAGTCGGTCTATGAGGAGGGCATCCAGATCCCGATCATGAAGTTCGCTGAGCGCGGCACGGTGAACAAGGATCTGCTGAAGATCCTGCGCCTCAACGTGCGCGAGCCGAACCAGGTGATCGGCGATTTCTATTCGCTCGCCGCCTGCAACGACGTCGGCCACAAGCGGCTGATCGAGATGCTGGACGAGGTCGGCTACGACAATCTCGACACGCTCGGCGATTTCATCCTGTCGCGCACGCACGCGGCTACGATGGAACGCATCGCCGGCCTGCCGAAGGGCGCGTGGACGAACGAGATGCTGACGGACGGCTATGACGTGCCGATCAAGCTCGTCGCAGAGGTCTCGATTACCGACAGCGGCGTCAATGTCGATTTCTCCGGCACGGATGGAGTGAGCCGCTGGGGCATCAACGTGCCGCTGATCTACACCAAGGCCTATGCCTGCTATGCGCTGAAATGTGTGGTAGCGCCTGACATCCCGAACAATTCTGCCTCTCTCGCCGTCTTCAACGTCTCCTCACCCACGAACATTCTCAATGCTCCGCGCCCGGCCCCGGTCTCGGTGCGCCATGTCATCGGCCATATGGTGCCGGACCTCGTTCTCGGCGCGCTCGCCAAGGCGCTGCCCGGCCAGATCCTCGCCGAAGGGGCGGCCGCTCTGTGGAACATCCATATTTCGGCCCGCCCGGTTGCCGGCGCTGCCGGCCGCCGCGCCGAGGTGCTGATGTTCAATTCCGGCGGCATGGGCGCGCGTCCCGGCATCGACGGCCTCTCCTCGACGGCCTTCCCGTCGGGCGTCCACACCATGCCGATCGAGGCGACCGAGCACACCGGCCCCATCGTCGTCTGGCGCAAGGAACTGCGCCCCGATTCCGGCGGCGCGGGCAAATATCGCGGCGGTCTTGGCCAGATCATCGAGATCGCACCGGCTGAAGGCCATGAATTCGATTTTTCGGCGATGTTCGACCGCATCGCGACGCCTGCCCGTGGCCGCGATGGCGGCGAAGACGGCGCACCCGGTTCGGCGAAGCTCGACGACGGCACGAAGCTCAGGCCGAAGGGCTGGCAGCATGTGCCGGCGGGCCGCCGGCTGATGCTGGAACTGCCGGGTGGTGGCGGCTTCGGCAATCCGGCCGAGCGCCCGGCCGAAGCCAGGGCCGAAGACCTGTCCAAGGGTTATGTGACGGAGAAGAAGTGATGAGCCATATCGCCAGCCGGCTTTCCGCCGTCAAACCCTCGGCTTCCATGGCTGTCTCGCAGGCCGCCAAGGACCTGGCGGCAACGGGCATCGACGTGATCGACCTCGGTCTCGGCGAGCCGGATTTCCCCGCACCCGCCCACATCACCGAGGCCGCCTTCGCGGCGGCGCGGAAGGAGCGCATGCTCTACACCGCCTCGCTCGGCACGTTGGATTTACGAAAAGCCATCGCCGCTAAATTCAAACGGGAAAACGGCCTCGATTACGCCGTCGACGAGATCGCGGTCGCCAATGGCGCCAAGCAGATCATCTTCAATGCGCTGATGGCGACGGTGGAGGAGGGCGACGAGGTGATCCTGCCCGCGCCTTATTTCGTCTCCTATCCGGAAATGGTGAAGCTGTTCGGCGGCGTGCCGGTCACGCCGGCCTGCCCGGCAGATAACGGCTTTCGCCTGACGCCCGAGGTGCTGGAGGCGGCGCTGACGCAAAAGACCCGCTGGCTGTTCCTCAACATGCCCGGCAATCCCTCCGGCGCGGTCTATACCGAGGCGCAGCTCAAGGCGCTCGGCGCGGTGCTCGCGAAATATCCTAATGTCATGATCCTGTCGGATGAGATCTACGAGCACATCCTTTTCGACGGGCGCAAATTCGTCTCCTTCGGCGCGGCCTGCCCGGAGCTGCGCGACCGTTCGCTGATCGTCAACGGCATGTCCAAGGCCTATGCCATGACCGGCTGGCGCGTCGGTTATGCCGCTGGCCCGAGGGATCTGATCAAGGCGATGGCGACGATCCAGAGCCAGTCCTGCACCTCGGTTTCCGCCCCGGCGCAGATCGCGGCCAAGGCCGCTCTGGAAGGCCCGCAGGATTGCGTCGCCGAATTCCGCGCCGCATTCGAGCGGCGTCGTGATCTCGTGGTCGAGGGTATTGCGAAGATCAACGCGCTGAGCCTCGATCCGCCGGAAGGCGCCTTCTATGCCTATATCGGCTGTGCCGCGCTGATCGGCGCGAAAACCCCCGCTGGCCAGACGCTGGAAGACGATGTCGCCGTCGCAAAATATCTTCTCGACGAGGGGCATGTGGCGGCCGTTCCGGGCACGGCCTATGGTCTATCGCCGTTCTTCCGCATCTCGACCGCAACCTCGGAGGACGTTCTGGCCGAGGCGGTGAGGCGCATCGGCGCGGCCGTTGCCAAACTCGAATTCTGATTGGAAGGAAGCATGTCCAAACCCTACACGACCATTCTGATTACGGGCGCGGCAGGCCGTCTCGGCACGGAACTGCGCCGTGGCCTTGCACCGCTGGCCGAACGGCTGCGTTTGACGGACGTCGCGGAAATCAAGGATCTCCAGCCGAACGAGGAGGCGATGGTGTTCGACCTCGCCGACGAGGCCGCGGTGACGAAGGCGGTCGAGGGCGTCGATGCCATCGTGCATTTCGGCGGCGTGCCGCTGGAACGTCCTTGGGAAGAGATCCTCGATGCCAATATCCGTGGCAGCTACCACATCTACGAAGCGGCCCGGAAGCACGGCGTCCGGCGCGTGGTCTATGCGTCGTCCGTCCACGCAATCGGCTACCACACGCTGGAAGCCCATATCGATACGGACGCGCCGGTGCGCCCCGACAGCCTCTACGGCGTTTCCAAATGTTTCGTCGAGGCGCTCAGCCGTTTCTACTGGGACAAGTTCGGGCTAGAGAGCGTGTGCCTGCGCATCTTCTCCTCCTTCCCGGAGCCGGCGGATCGCCGCATGCTTTGGTCCTGGCTATCCTTCGAGGATTGCATCCGCCTCGTCACCGCCAGCCTGACGGCGCCGCGCGTCGGCCACACGATCAGCTTCGGCCTCTCCGACAATGCCATCACGCCGGTCGATAATTCCAGGGCCGGCCATCTCGGCTATGTGCCGCAGGACAATACCGAGCACTTCCGCGCCAAGGTGGAGGCGGAAAAGCCGCCGGTCGATCCGAAGGCGCCGTCCACCCTCTATCTCGGCGGATGGTTCGTCGATATCGGCCATCCCAACGATGAGGCTTCGAAATGAAAGACCAGTATGACGTCGTCATCGTCGGCGGCGCGGTGATCGGCTCCGCCGTCGCCTATTATCTCGCGGCCAATCCCGATTTCGACGGTTCCGTGCTCGTCATCGAGCGCGACCCGACCTATTTGAAGGCCGCGACCTCGCTGTCGTCGTCCTCGATCCGCACGCAGTTTTCCAACCCGATCAATGTCAGGATCAGCCAGTACGGCTCCGAGGTCATCCGCAATTTCGGGGAGATGATGCAGGTTGGCGACGACAGGCCTGATCTCGGCTTCCATTCCGGCGGCTATCTGTTCCTCGCCAATACGCCGGAGCAGGTGCAGGTCCTCAAGGAAAACCACGAGGCGCAGGTGTCCTGCGGTGCCGATGTCGTGCTGTGGAACCGCGACGAGCTGGCGAACGCCTTTCCGCATCTCAATGTCGCCGATATCGAGCTGGCCTCCTACGGACGTTCGGGTGAAGGCTGGTTCAACAATACCGGCCTGATGTACGGCTTCAAGAACAAGGCCCGCTCGCTCGGCGTCGATTATGTCACGGATGAAGCCGTGGCCATCGGCCGCGATGGCGATGCCGTGACGTCGGTGACGTTGAAGTCGGGCGCGGTCGTCAAGGCCGGCACGATCGTCAACGCTTCCGGCCCGCGCGCGGCGCTCACGGCCCGTATGGCCGGCCTCGATATTCCGGTCGAGCCGCGCAAGCGCACCCTGTTCGTCTTCGATTGCGCCCAGACGCCGGAAGGAACCGCAACCGTCAACCAGGGACGGCTGCCGCTGATGATCGATCCGTCCGGCGTCTTCTGCCGGCCGGAAGGCCGCTTCTTCCTGACGGGCTGCCCGCCCATCGAGGACCCCGCGACCGACTGGGACGATTTCGAGCCGCGCTATGAGGAATTCGAGGAAATCATCTGGCCGGCGCTGGCCGAACGGTCGCCCCGGTTCGAGGCGATCAAGGTGGTGAACCAGTGGGCGGGACATTACGACTTCAATACGCTCGACCACAATCTGGTCGTCGGTCGCCATCCGGTGGTGCGCAACTTCGTCTTCGCCAACGGCTTTTCCGGCCATGGCCTGCAGCAGGGGCCGGCAACGGGGCGCGGGGTGTCCGAGCTCATCGTCTATGGCGAATATCGCACCTTGGACCTGACGGAAGTCGGCTATGAGCGGATCGTGGAGAACCGCCCCTTCCTCGAAAAAGCTGTGATATAACGACGACCGGCTCCGCCCTTGCGGCGGAGCCGGTCGTCATTGGAAATACCTGCCGGAGGGTGACTTGGCTGGACAACACACGCGGCTTCCCCCTCTCAATGCGTTGCGCGCATTCTGGGCAGTCATGCGGCAGGGCACGTTCCGCAGCGCGGCCGACGAGCTGCTCGTCACGCCGCAGGCCATCAGCCAGCAGATCAAGCTGCTGGAGGATACCCTGCATGTGCCGCTGTTCGAGCGGAAAGCGCGGGTCATTGAGCCGACGGAACATGCGATCATCCTCTCGCACTTCGTCCAGGCGGGCTTCGACGAGTTCACCGAAGGCATCCGACGGGTCACCAATTCGACCTATCGCAACCGCATCAACATCAATGTCAGCCCGTATTTCGCCACGCGCTACCTGATGGAGCGGCTGGAGCGCTTTCGCCACCTGATGCCCGGCGCCGATATCCGCCTGACGACGATCGTCAACGTGCGCGATTTCGCCGCCGACGAGGTGGACGTTTCCATCCAGTGGGGTTTCGGCAACTGGAAGGAATATGACGTCAAGCTCCTGATGCACGATCCGAAGATCATCTGCTGCTCGCCGGAACTGGCGAAGCAGATTTCTGCGCCTGCCGACCTCGGCCGCATGACGCTTCTCCATCCCGTCATGGCGCGCGATCTCTGGCGCAAGGTGCTGGCGCATCTCGGCCTGCCGTCGCTGGAGATGGCGGGCGAGATCGAGTTCCAGGATGCCGCGACGATGCGCAGGGGCAGCATTTCCGGCATCGGCGTCGGGCTCGTATCGAAGCTCGATGCGCTTGCCGATATCAAGGCAGGCACGCTGGTCGCGCCGCTGGGGGTCGATATACTCGATACGATGGAAAAGAAGGACGTTCCCGGCTTCTATCTCGTCGTTCCGAGAGCCCACAAGCGGGTCAAGATCATCTCCGCCTTTTGCGACTGGATCACCGCGGAGCAATGGTGAACAAGCAATGCGGAGCAGGCCGCCGGCATCATGCCGGGACCGTATTCATGCAACGGGTTCTCGTGGCGATGCATGCCTTGCCAGCTGGTGTTCCCGCCAGATCGTGAAGAGGCCGGCGCCCACCACGATGAGCGCGCCGGCTATCATGTTGAGCGTGACGATCTCGCCGAACAGCCAGACGGCGAGGATGACGTTGAGCACCAGCTGGAAATAGGTGACCGGCTGAACCTCCGCGGCCGGCAGCAGGCCATAGGCGCGGATCAGGAAGTAATGGCTGAGGGTGCCGCAGACGCAGAGAGCGGCGAGCGCATACCAGTCGGACGGCTTGACGGCGGTCCAGTAGAACGGGCCGATCAGCGAGATCGCAACCGCGCCGGCGATGCCGGCGTAAAACAGGCTGGTCACGGCGGAATCCTCGCGGCTGACCGCGCGCGTGGCGATGCTGTAGAGCGCAAAGAGCACCGAGGCGCCCAGCGGCAGGAGCAGCGACAGGTCGAAGTGAACGTCCACGGGGTTGATGATCACCAGCACGCCGAGCAACCCGACCAGCACCGCGGTCCCGCGCCGCCAGCCGACCGCTTCACCGAGCAGCGGGATCGACAGGACCGTGATGATCAGCGGCGTCGCCTGAAAGATCGACTGGCTCATGGCAAGGCCGGCATGCACATAGGAAAAGACGATGAGGACGATTTCCGCGACGAGCAGAAGTCCTCTGGCGATCTGCAGCCCGGGGCGGCGTGTGCAGACCGCCTGCCGGATACCACCCTTCGATGAGGCGGCGAAAGCGCAGACGAAAAGCGCAAAGGCCCAGAAACGGATCATAGTTATGAACAGCGCGGGATAACGATCGCCAAGGTATTTGGTGATCGCATCCTGGCCGGCAAAAATGCAGATGGCCAGGAAGGCAAACAGATAACCGCGGGTCTTAGGGCTCATGATGCCTACAACTCAGAATCTTTGAGCACGCGGATAGCACAGGGCTAACCGAGTGCGAGACGCGAGTTTAAGATTTTCGCCATTGGAATTGCCGAGGGGCGCGATTGCGCCCCTCCGGTCATGGCTTCAGATTGCCTTCTGCAATTCCGGTAGGGCGTCGAACAGATCGCCGACGAGACCGTAGTCCGCGACCTGGAAGATCGGGGCTTCCTCGTCCTTGTTGATCGCGACGATCACCTTGGAGTCCTTCATGCCGGCAAGGTGCTGGATCGCGCCAGAGATGCCGCAGGCGATGTAAAGCTGCGGCGCGACCACCTTGCCCGTCTGACCGACCTGCCAGTCGTTCGGCGCATAACCGGCATCGACGGCAGCGCGGGAGGCACCGACGGCGGCACCCAGCTTGTCGGCGACCGGAAGGATGACTTCCTGGAATTTTTCAGACGAACCAAGCGCGCGGCCGCCCGAGATGATGATCTTCGCAGACGTCAGTTCCGGACGATCCGATGAGGACAGCGCATCCTTGACGTGGCTGGACAGACCCGGGTTGCCCGCAGCCGAGACGGCCTCGACCGAAGCGCTGCCACCTTCACCGGCAGCGGCGAACGAGGCGGTGCGCACCGTGATCACCTTCTTGGCGTCGGTGGATTGAACCGTCTGGATGGCGTTGCCCGCATAGATCGGACGCTTGAACGTGTCGGCCGAGACGACCTCGACGATCTCCGAGACCTGCGCGACGTCGAGCAGGGCGGCAACGCGCGGCAGTACGTTCTTGCCGACCGAGGTCGCAGCCGAGACGATGGCGTCATAGGAGCCGGCAAGCGACACGATGAGCGCCGCCAGCGGTTCGGCGAGGTTGTTGGCAAGGCTTGCATCGTCGGCGAGCAGAACCTTGGAGACGCCGGACAGCTTGGCGGCGGCATCGGCCGCAGCCTTGGCACCCGAGCCGGCGACGAGCACATGCACGTCGGAACCGATCTTGGAGGCTGCCGTCAGCGCCTTGGCGGTCTGGTCGGAAAGGGTGGCGTTGTCGTGGTCTGCCAGAAGAAGAATGGCCATGATTGTGTTCTCCCTTTCCTGCCTTAGAGCACGCCGGCTTCGGTCTTGAGCTTTTCGACCAGCTCGGCGACCGTCTTGACCTTGACGCCAGCCTTGCGGCCCGACGGCTCCTCGGTCTTCAGCACCTTGAGGCGCGGGGCGGTATCGACGCCGAAATCGGACGGGCTCTTCTTGTCGAGCGGCTTCTTCTTCGCCTTCATGATGTTCGGCAGCGAGGCATAGCGCGGCTCGTTGAGGCGGAGGTCGGTCGTGACGACTGCCGGAAGCTTGACCTCGATCGTCTGCAGGCCGCCGTCGACTTCACGCGTCACCTGGGCAGAACCCGAACCGATCTCGACCTTGGAGGCGAAGGTGGCCTGTGCCCAGCCGAGCAGGGCCGACAGCATCTGGCCGGTCTGGTTCGAATCGTCGTCGATCGCCTGCTTGCCGACGATGACGAGGCCGGGCTGTTCGGCCTCC
>Ga0222423_1000238_pt1 | contig 46767 bp, 54 predicted proteins | sample 3A0metagenome_FD_182472 | JGI IMG/M metagenome (GOLD analysis project Ga0222423, IMG submission 182472) | Enriched microbial communities from leaf-cutter ant dump, University of Wisconsin, Madison, United States - 3A0 (version 2) | ecosystem: Environmental > Terrestrial > Nest > Insects nest >...
AAAACGATCACCCCCCACACGGGCACCACCACGCCAACGACGGCCAGGCCCACACGAAACCAACAAACCCCTCACCCCGCACCCCCACGACTCAAACAACGCACCCTGCCCCAAACCCCCTCACCCTGCACCCCCCCACGACAGTCCGGCCCGGCCCCACCACAGCAGGACCGGACCGCACCACCACAACCACCTACAAGGAAAACCGCTTCGCAGCCTGGCTATCAGTGTTCACATAGCCAGACGAAATCTCCTCCGTCTTGGCCGCAATCTGCACCAACAACTCCTGCAACTGACCAATCTGAGCAGTCCAGCCACGCTGAGCCTGGTCATACGCAACCTGCGCCTGACCACCCCACGCCGCCCGCAACTGACCAATCTTGTGCTCCAACGCATCCAACTCGCTACGAATACCTGTAGCACCTTGACGAATCTGCCCAGCAAGCACACTCACCTGCTCAGGACGAACACTCATCGACTCCATCACAAACCCCCGTTAACCGTTCATCATCGAGCCAAGGCCCGCGATCGCTTGCTGATGCTGCTGCTCCGACGCCGCCTGATCACGCTCCGTACCACGCAACGCATCCTCCAACGTCACCAACACCTCATTGAGCTTGCTGGCCTGCTGATCCCAGTTACCCAACAACTGCGTAAACGCACTCGCAGCTGAACCCGTCCAGAACCCACGCAACTGCTCAATCTCACCACGCACACCAGAAATCTGCTTGTGAATATTGCCCTTAGCAACACTCACCGCATCAGCACCCTTCCTCAGAGCACCTTCCTCAGCAGAAATAACCTGCGCCATCCCTCACCTCCCAAATAAAACCGGCGGAAAACACAAGCCCACAACAGGCCGCCGCGCGACACCACAGCCCCACGACCATCGACAACCCCGCCCCCACCAGACGCCGACTGCCGCCAACCTACTACCACCCCCAGATCGTCACAAGCCCCCCAAAAGGGGGGCAACCAAACCACCACAACCACCCCCAAACCACCCCAAAACAACCCCACACAACACACACCCCACCCACCCACCCACACACATAGCCAGCAAACAACGTCGGTGCAATAATGGCGGCGCCAGCCGGTCGGGCATCCGGCCGGACGTTTCAGGCATCGACCCGAGCCAAGGGAGGGGCTGTGCTGGTGACATCACCGTTGAGTCTTGCAGTGGGGGCAGCATGAGCCAGCCAGTTACAACCCCTACTAACGTCATCCGTGTCACCGTAATGAGCGAGGACAAGCGTCTTGACGTGGGTATCCCAGGCTCGTTGCCTTTGGTGGAAGTTATTCCCAAAATGGCGCACAAACACGGGATGCTGAATCCGACGGTGGTCTACGGTGGTTACGCATTACGCCGCGCGGACGGCACCACTCTGGACCCCAGTCTTGGTGCAACCGCGCAGGGTATTCATGACGGTGAGATTCTGACACTGGTACGTGGCGTGCTCCTTACAGAGCCACGCGTCTATGACGATGTCATCGAGGCTGTTATCGATGCGTCCACCGAGTTTCACCGACCGTGGACCGCGGGCGATAACGTCCGTACCGCACTTGCAGTCAGCCTCACCTTCTTGGGGTTGTGTGCGGTGCTGTTGATGAGTGCGGGACGTGACATGACACTAGGCCCGGTCGTGGCCGGTGGTGGCGCCGTACTACTGGTGACAGCGTCGGCCGTGGTGGCACGGCTCGGCCAGCCAGAATCGGGGCACGCTCTGGGAATCGCGGCAGCAGTTTTTGCCGGGCTGGCCGCCTACCTTGCCACAGATGGACCGCTGTACGGGTGGGTACTTGCTGCTGCGGGTGCCACAGCAGCACTTGCCGGTGGCGTCGTGCTCGCCCTTACCCCGGTTCACCGCGAGTGGCATTTGATCGCTGTGGCAGGTGGTATCGCATTAGCTGTACCTGCCGCGTTCGCTGGATGGAAGGATGGCGCGCTCCTACCGGCCTACGCCATCACCATTGCGGTAATCGGTGCAACGGGGAACCTGCTTCCGTGGTTGGCTCTCACATCTACGCGTATCCGCGTCATCTCCGCTCAGAATGAGCAGGAGATATTCGCCGATCCGCAGCCCATTGATGCCGACCAGATCAAGAGCCGTGCGGCCGCTGGAGCAAGGACGCTCCTGGCGTTACGCATTGGACTAGCAGTGGCGGCACTCATCGCTGTCCCCCTGCTTGCGGCGCACTCCGTGGCGGGGGCGTTGCTAACAACCTTCACCTTTGTTGGCATGATGTTCCAATCGCGCCAGGCGTACGCACGCTCGGCCGTCATGACCGTCATGGCGTTGGGCGCGGTGGGCCTTGCACTCACGGGTCTGACTCTGACTGTCACACGACCAGACCTCCGGTCGGTCATGCTCACTATCACTATTAGTGTCACCGCTGCACTCGTATCGCTCACCCTACTGAGCCCACGGGCACGCTTGCGCTTGGCGCGCGTCGCCGACAGCCTGGAAGTGGTGCTGATGGCGATGCTGGTTCCCCTGGGTGTCATTACTGCTGGCTGGGTGTAGTCCGTGGCTAGCAAGAAGGACCTCCTTGACGCACAGAGCTTTAGTCGGCGCCGACTGCTGACAGCGTTCACCTCCGGCGCACCGGGCGGAAAGGAGCTCGAACCCGCCAGGCCGCTTCGTGCGGTGGCGACAGGTGTCGCACTGGCAGTCATGGTGGTGCTGGGCGGTCTGTTCTATGGCCTCATGAGGCCCGGTCTTGCCGACGGCTGGGACAACAACACCGTGATCCTCGTCAAAGACTCTGGTGCCCGCTACTTGTCGATCGATGGCACTCTCTACCCGGTCCTTAATGCCACGAGCGCTCGCCTACTGGTCCCCTCGGGCGAGTATCGGGTCATCACGGTCGATGCCTCGGCAATCAAGAATGTGCCCGTCGCGCCCACGGTGGGGATCCTTGGCGCACCGGACGATCTTCCCGACGCGTCCAGCCTCGTGGGTGACGGATGGACTGCCTGCCCTGCGGGCCAGACGACGGCTGTGTCCCTCCCTGGCAGTGCGAGCGCGACCACCTCTATCGACGCGGCCCTCGTTACCAGCGACGACGCCTTGTACGTGGTGGTCGGTTCCTACCGATATCCCGTGGATTCGGGTTCGGACGATGTGCTGCGCCAGCTTGGCCTGACAGGTGTCCGGGCCGTACCCGTCGATAGTCGTTGGCTCAATCTGTTCCAGGCAGGCAGCCCGCTAGCGCCACTCGTGATTGAGGGCGCGGGCGACAATACCGGCAACGCGAACCTGCCCGTCGGTGCGGTGGTTCATCCACAGGGCAGTGCCGACCGCTTTGTCATTACCGCCGACCACGAACTCGCACCGATCAGCGACCTCGCCTACCAGTTGTACTTCCTGGGAACCGGAATCCGACTCGGCGGTGAACGAGAAGTCACCCCAGGAGAAATTGCATCACTTCCCACAGCTAACCAGCGAGCCGGTGCAGCCGACTGGCCCACCGGCGAACTGCGCCCCCTTCAAGACGGATCCAGCCCGTGCGCACTGCTGACGCACGATGCCCGCGGCCTCGCGCTGACGACGTTGGCTGTGACGACCTCGCCGCCTGCACAGGGCGGGATCACGATTACCCCGCACGCGGGCGCATTAGTCCTCGCTACGGGGCAAGGAGCCCAGACGATTGGCGAGATTCACGTTATTGACGACTCAGGCACGTCATTCGCGGTGCCGCACGCCGATGACGAGATCCTTGCGCGATTGGGATACACCACCGACCACATCGCTCAAGTTCCGCTGGTGTGGACCGAGTTCTTCCCTGCAGGGCCACCGTTAACCGTTGAGGCGGCTGGGACCACCCCGAACGGCGAATCACTCGGCATTATCCCCACGGGTGGAGCACCCGCATCGGGCACGCCGCTTGCAACGCCGGAACCTCCCGGATCGGAAACGAATGCGGTCACGGATACGGCAATAAGAATGCCAGAGCACCGCGACGGTGGTTCCGCCGACTCCCTCATGGCTGACGGGCACCTGCCAGGGATCAAGATCTCGGATACCACAGGAGATCAGCGTTGCGAGCCCGGCGTCTACACCTACTCCCCTGAGTTACCCCAAGCGCTCAACCAGCTTCAAAGTAGTGATGCCTGGACTGTCGCTACAGGCAGGGGCGTGGTAGTCGCCGTTGTGGATTCCGGTATCGACGCGGCGAATGAGCACCTGCAGGATGCATTCATCGGTGGAGTGAATCTGGTGGGTGATGGTGAGCGGGTCGACGGCGGCACGGACGTATACGGGCACGGCACGGCCATCGCAGGCGTCATTGCTGCGCGTAGCGTAGACGGCTCGGGGGTGGTTGGCCTGGCTCCCGATGCTGCACTCCTGTCGGTGCGCGTCTTCCGGGCAACCGATGAAGAGTCCATCAAGGCAGGATTTGGCCCCGATCCCGCGCGCGTTGCCCGGGGAATTGTCTGGGCGGTTGACAACGGGGCAGACGTCATCAATGTGTCGCTCAGTGATGATGTGCCCAGCGCGGAGATCGAAGCAGCCGTCTCCTACGCCGACAGTCACGGGGTGCTTGTTGTAGCCAGTGCAGGTAACCGCACCACTACGAATGCGACGGACGACTCACCACGCTATCCGGCTGCCTTCCCGGGTGCACTCGCTGTCGCTGCTGCCGACCCAGCAGGCTACGTCACTGAATCGTCTATCCACGGCCCACACGTGCAGGTGTCGGCGCCTGGTCAGGCCGTCACCACGGCAACTACCGGCGGTGGCGACTGCACATACGCGAGCACGGCGCCGTCGTCCAGTTACAGCACCGGATATGTCAGTGCGGCCGCGGCACTCATCGCGCAGGCATACCCAAATGAGACGCCCGAACAGTGGGCCTACCGGCTGATGGCATCTGCTCTGCGTAGTGACCCGGACATGCGTGATGACCTTGCCGGTTGGGGCTTCATTCAGCCCTTTGATGCCCTCATGTTGCAGCCGGGCACGGGCCAGCGCGGCCCGGTCAGCCCGTTCGTAAGCACGATGCCCGTGATCGTCAACCCGCCGGGTGTATCAGCGTCAACCCATCACGTGACATCGCCGTGGGATCGCACTATGAGTGTGGCGCTCACTAGTGCTGTTGTTGGAGTCCTGCTTCTCGCAGGCCTTGGTGTGCTGTTTATGGCCCGCAAAGAACCCAACCTCGTGTCGATGCCGCAGGCTCGTCGGGGGCTGCTGGACAAGCACAAGGACTCGGCCACGCGCATCGTGCCAAAACTATAGGAGCACGAACACCACAATCGCGGCGATGCCGACCACCGCTACCACCCACGACGCGGCGTATGCCGTCAGTGCGACCCGGGCTGCACGTCGGCCACGTTTGGAAACCGACGGCATCGCGGGCGCGGAAATGCGAGTGGCTTGACGGCCGTCCTCTAGCGCCACCGCTTCGGGAGCAGGACTGGGCAAGGGGCGCACGGCGTACGTCTCAATCGCACCGGGTCCAGCTGCCTCGACCGCGCGCGGACCGAAACCGTCGGGTACAGGGGGCGGCGAAATTCCCCGACGACGCCCTGGCTGGGGCCGATCACCCTTGGCGTCGGCGGTAGCTGGCCGAGCACGCTTAACGGCGATGGTCTGGTCGCTGTCGCTGTCGCTGGACGCTTTCGCCCCGCGTTGCACCATGACGGTGCGCTCATTGTCGCTGTCGCTGTCGCTGTCGCTGGACGCTTTCGCCCCGCGTTGCACCATGACGGTGCGCTCATTGTCGCTGTCGCTGTCGCTGTCGCTGGACGCTTTCGCCCCGCGTTGCACCATGACGGTGCGCTCATCGTCGTCCGGAAGCTCCGGGGAATCAGTGGTCACGGCTACTCCTAGACGGATATGGTGTCGTCGTCACCGTCTGCGGCGGGGGCCGAGGTTGTCTCGTATTGCAGCGGGTCAGCGCCGCCTGCCATCACGTCGATCACGATTGCTGTGATGTTGTCGCGCCCGCCATTTTGCTTTGCGCGGTCGATGAGTACCTGGACAGCCGAATCGGGGCGCCCGTTCATTGTCAAAATGGCACGGATCGATTCGGCATCCACCTCGCCATGCAATCCATCTGAACAGATCAGCAGACGCTCCCCGTTTACGACAGGCACGAGCCAACTGTCGGCGAGACTGTCGGCAGCGCCTATGGCGCGGGTGATGACGTTGCGGTCCGCGAAGGTCGCAAGATCCGCGGGCTGGAGCTGTCCTGCTTCCACCAACTCCTGGCCCAGTGAGTGGTCCACAGTGAGCTGCTCCAACTGACTGCCCGAATGCCGGTATACACGGGAGTCTCCCACATTAAATACCAGCCAGAATGGGTGCGACTCGTGATGAATGAGGATGACGCCCGTAGCGGTGGAGCCAGCTCCTTTGCTGGTGTGAGACGCGATTTCCACAACGGCATCGTCGGCAGCCAGCAAAGCCTCGTGAACCATCGAGAACTCACCCAAAGCACTGGGGGCAAAGCGATCCCTGAATGCCGCGATCACGGCAGCGCTGGCCTGATCACCACACTCATACCCGCCCATACCGTCGGCCACCACAAATGCCGGGCCGTCAGCCAAAAGCGAGTCCTCGTTGACCTCACGTTTGAGTCCGGGGTCGCTTGCGGCAGCAACCACGAGTTCAACTCCCGAGATGTGTACTGCTGTCACGAGTCAAAGCCGATCGACATACCGACATTTCCCAGCAGGAACCGGCCAGTTACCGGAACACTCGCGCCGGGTTCCGCGATTGTCTCGGTGCCGTCCTCGGAAACCAGCACGACGCCGTTCGTGGAGTTCAGGTCGGTGATCGTCCACTGATCGTCTACCAGGTCGAGTCGGGCGTGGAGCTTCGACAGTGTGCGCGAAGTATCGGGGACGGGGACCGCCTGCAAAGTTGGGTCAGAGGAAACAGGCTTGCGTCCCAAGAGTACGTGAGTGCGTGTGAGAGGAATGGCGTCAGCTTCATCAACCTTCAGTAACCAGTGGATGCGGGGACGACGGTCGACCACCACTGTTGCGCCGTAGTCATCGTCGTCGTCTTGGTCGCTTTCAAACTCGGTCTCGGACACCGGAGGTGCAGGTGGTGCCGGAGGCGCGGGGGGCGCGGGGGGCGCGGGGGGTGCCGGAGGTGCCGGAGGTGCTGCGTCAACCGGGGGAGCCGGAGGTGCAGGTGGTGCCGGAGGCGCGGGAGGCGCGGGAGGCGCGGGGGGTGCCGGAGGCGCTGCGTCAACCGGGGGAGCCGGAGGAGCAGGTGGCGCCGGGGGAGCGGGAGGCGTTGCGTCAACAGGAGGCGCCGGAGGCGCCGAAAACACAGGGGGTACCGGTGCGGCCGGAGCCGGGGGCACGGGAGGAGCCGGGGGGGCGGGGGCGGCCGGAGGAGCCGAGAACACTGGGGGTGCAGGTGGGGGCACAATCGGGGCGGCTGGGGGTGCGGGCGGAACCGGTGGCGTCGAAAACACCGGGGGAGCCGGAGGCGGTGCAAGGAAGGTCGGCGGGGCCGGCGGAACCGGCGCGGCAACGTCAGACGCACCCTCGGATGGCGCCCACGGGTTGTGCGCAGCAACAGGAGCTGTCACAGGTGGAGCAGGAGCGGGCGGGGGTGCCAAGTACGGGGAGGCGACAAACGCAGGCGGCGTCGGCTGCGGCGCAGCTGGGATCTCGCTCACGGGAACGCCGTCGCCAGGCTCGGGCTGCTGATCAGTCATGAGGACTCCTCTGGTGGTTGATCTGGAGGGCTCGCCTTACTTGTGGTCCATATTCGCCACGCGACGACGTGTGGCACATCGCTTGGTACCTCACCGTAGCGAAAATGCCCGACGGAGTGGAATTGCTACGAAACATGGCTCACGCTACTTAAGCCGTGGGTGGATACATGGGGGGTGTGCGTGTCGCGCAGTGCTGCCAACAACGACGTCGGCGTCAGTAACGCACGCAACCGACGTGACCACGGCTGTTCGGAAAGCACTGCCCGACGTTCGGCGTCGACCATCTGCCAGGTGGCATCGCACGCCTCACGAGTGGGCGGATGTTCGGCAAACACGGCACGGTCCACAATGGTGGCCACCAACACCGCATCGGGGCGTTCGAGGATGTCAGCCGTTTCGCCACGCGTCAGGCGTCGTGGTACATCGATTCCCAGGTCGGCGTAGGTATCCAGCAACTCCGCCCATGCGCCCACCATCGACACTTCTGGTACGGCGGCTGTGCGGCGCCACCGCCTACGGCCCACCTTTGCCAACGGCAGGATAAGGAACGGCACTATGGCAAGCACGCCCATACCCGCACTCGCCACCACCACAATGGTGGTGCGAGAGACCTGACGCGGTGAGCTCGGTGCTTCCTCATCGGTGGTGGAGTTTTCCACCGCCGTGTCACTTTGAGCCGCGGGCGGATCCATCACGTCCGCCTGCTGTTGCTGCGGAACGGTTGGATTCTTGGGCGGCTCCTCACCTTGTCGAATCCGGATCGGAGGATTGGCGTACTGCGGGCTCGCGTCAATGGCAAGCCACTCGCCTGCCGGAGTGCGCACCTCCACCCACGCGGTGAGATTCGCACCCGTACACACGTCGACGCATGCCGTCACGGGCGACCCCTCATCAGTCGTGCCTAGTCGGATTCCGATCACGACACGTGAGTCGAACCCCAGGTATTGGGCTAGCAAAGCCGCAGCAGGAGCGAACTGTTCGTCGTCGCCAACAGCCGCAACAAGGTTCGCGTCGCTTGCTCCGGCCCCTGCCCGTAACTGCTGATCCACCAAATTGCTAAAGAGCGTGTCAATGCGCGCGGCCCCATGCCCTGGCCGGCTTGCCTCAAACTCATATCCGCTGAGGACTCGCTGCCACGCGTCGGCCTGCGGTGAGTCCACTGAGGCATGGCTCACGTAGCCGCGCGCCCGCAGCCGCTGAACGAGTTCGAGCAGATCGGCCCCCGTGCGGCCTAGTTCTTGGCTATCGACCCACGCCGCCAGGGACGGATACTGCGTGGCAGTCACCAGCGGCTCGCCGCCGGTGGAGCGAGCGAATGAGTCCGTCGAATCTGGGAACGTCGGCGCGCTGATCTGATATGAATCGCCGGGCAACAGACCGACGCCGTTGGCGGCATCATCTGTCACCACGACGGCACCATTAAGCCCACCACTGGCGTAATACGCGTCTTCCAGTTCCTGTGCTCGCGCTCCGCTAAACCGCGGCGCACCACCTTCAGTGGTGACCACCGGCACCCACACGCCACTGAATCCGTCCTCGATGGTGATGGTGAGGTCGGCCTCTTGCACTCCCGGCTCACGTGCAAAACGCGAGTTCGACGACGCTTCACTGACATGGAATGTAATGCCGTCGTACGTGTCGAGCGTCGCGATCCGCAATCGGGCCTCGGCAGTCGCGCCCTCGATGCGCAGCACAGGGGCGTCAAAGGATTTGTCCTCAAAGTAGGCACGATACGCGGACAGTGGGCTGGGCTGCGCCGCCAGCATCACCACGGGCTCGACAGTTTCTCGAAGGGCCGTGCGGGGGCCAAAGTGATCCGATGCCCCAGACACAGCCACGCCCGCAGCGATCGCCACCACGGCCAAAGCCGCAGCGGAAACCTGCCGACGTAGCGCCACCGCAATTGACACCCCGGCCTGGCGTACGGTGCTGGCACGCGAACGAGCCGCTCGCAACGCCGATGCGCGCTCCAAGCGGGAGCGAGCTACCAGCCAGGTCAAAATCAGTCCAACCACGGCCACCGCAAGGGCCACATGCCGAGCGGCGGGGACCGTGAGCGCCCCAAGCTGGGCATTGGCACCCGCATCCGGCTCGCCGAAGGCCGGCCCGAAGGCAGCCATCGCCACCAACGGCGCTGCTGCAAACCCACCGGCTGCACCACCGCGCAATGCGAACAGCAACGCCACCAAAGAACCGGCAAAGACGGTCACTAGTAGCGGCACCAGCACCGCCTGGTAGGTGCCGGCAGGTAGCTCGACTGTTGCCAACCGCTTCCATCCGGTCACCACGCCAACGGCTGCGTCGGGCAGGGCGCTCAGCGCACGTCGAGAATCACTCCACACGGACGGCATCGCAACGAGCACCGCCAAAACGAGGTACGCCAGCACGGCGACGAAGGCGGTAACAAACCACCGCCAGCGCCATGCAGCCGACGCTAAGGCAATCAGTGCCGCAGTCACAAAGCCTGCGATCGCCACCCATGCGGCCTGCGGGGAGTCGTAAATGGGCCAGGCCCACACGGTGGCGAGGGAAACTACCGCCGCGGTAACTGTCACCGACCACGCGGTCTGCGCCATCGGTTGCAAGCCGGACAGCGCGCTCATGAGCGAGCCGCCCTCAAGAGTAGGTGGCTCACATCGTGCAGTGCACCCAGCGTCAGAACCCGCACCTCGCGGGCCTGACGCATGGTCGGTTCTGCATTGATTTCACAGCGAACAGCGGCCACGTTCACATCTGCCGGGAACGGTACGGCGGCCTGACGCAGTTGAGACACGGACGCAACGGATCCGGTGACCACGAACACCATGGAAAGTTGCGGTGCCTCGTGGTCTGTCATGGCCGCTACCTGCTCGATGGGCATGACATCGTGCCCCCAGGTCACACCACTCATGGCGTCGAGCATTGCCCGCGGGCTGATGGTGGGAAGTGAACTAATCGAGTGGACCATGCCACGCGAATACTCGGGGATGTGTGCACTGGTGGTGATGACCACTTCGCGGCCTTCACGCACTGCCTGCAACGACAGCGATGCGGCTGCACTGACCGCCATTTCGAACTCGTCCTCGGAGTCGTACTGCTCCTGATCCAAGTCCAAAACCACCGCGATCCGGGAGCGGCGGGTCTCCTCGTATTGCCGCACCATGAGCTGACCGGTCTTTGCGGTGGATTTCCAGTGCACGTGCCGGCGTGAGTCACCGGCCACATAGTCACGGATGGCGTGAAAACTGAGGTCAGCGTCGACAATCGTCTTGGTAACAGCGCCTTCGAGATCGCGTAGTAGGCCCGCGCTGGTGGATGGCACTGCCACCGTAACCGGGTGAATGTAGATGGTCTGCACCCCAGGCCAGGTGTGGTCGCGACGCAGGATTCCCAGCGGATCACCGCGGCCGATCGTCATGGGCCCTACGGTGACGATTCCGCGCTTGGCCGCAGAGATCGTGATCTGCTCGTGATACGTGCTACCAGCACGCAGCAACGGAATGTGTGCTTCCACCAGACCGTCACCTACAGGGATATCGAGCAACACCGGTAGCGACAGCCGGGACGAGTCGTTACGTACTCGCAGGTCCGCAACAACGTCGGTGCCTGCCACCACGCGGTCACGGTCGAAGGCCAGGTCAACATCGAAACTGTGCCGCCCCAGTAGGAATGGCGCACATATGGCCAGCAGCACTACGGCAGCAATGGCCACCACCCACGCCTCGGTCCACCCCCATCCGAATGCCGCCAGCGCACCTGCCACACTCACACACACCAGGAGCCAGCCCGCGGGGCTGACCGTTTCCGACACCGCCCCCGCGGCCTGTCCTACTACCCGGGTCACACGTCCAGCAATGCGACGACCCAGGGCTGCGCGTGTGGCGAACCCTGTCCGTTCGGTCGCATAGCGCGTCACGGTGGCACCACGAGTGCGGGTACCAGTAATGGTCCCCGTGTACCCGCGCCGAGTCTCGGTTTTGTCGCTCACAGTGCTAGTTCGCTCCGTTTTCCGCAGGCGGCACCACGTCCAGGAGTACTTGGCCAACGACGTCCACAGCAGTGACACCATCGAACTCGGCTTCTGGTTCGAGGATCAGCCGGTGAGCTAGCGCAGGAACAGCCAAGTCACGCACATCGTCGGGAGTAACAAACGAACGTCCCTGGGAGGCGGCCCACGTGGTGACCAGCCGCGCCAGCGCGATGGCACCACGAACAGAAACGCCGAGCCGAACCTCACTGGCACGACGCGTCGCATCCACAATGCGCATGATGTAGTCCGACACCAGCGGGTTGACGTAGACCGTGCGCGATAGCTCAGCCATGGTGACCAAAGTCTGCGGCTCGACAATCCCCTGGACCTGGATGGCAGGGCTGGACACGCCTTGCAGGATGCGCAAGGTCGCACCCGCGTCCGGGTATCCAATGGACGTCTTGATCATGAAGCGGTCTAGTTGTGCCTCCGGTAGCCGATACGTACCAGCCTGCTCAACCGGGTTCTGCGTGGCGATGACCAGGAACGGCTTGCCGACCTCACGTGTGACACCGTCGACGGTGACGTTGCCTTCCTCCATGACCTCCAGCAATGCGGACTGGGTCTTGGGGCTGGCACGGTTAATCTCGTCGGCGAGCACGACGTTGGCAAAGATCGGTCCTGCGTGGAACTCGAACTCCGCCTTCTTCTGGTCATAGACGGTGATGCCAGTGACGTCTCCGGGTAGCAGGTCCGGCGTGAACTGGATACGCGACGATGTTCCCTTCACCGTCTGCGCAAGAGCACGTGCCAGTGCCGTCTTGCCGGTACCCGGTACGTCTTCCAACAGCACGTGTCCGCCAGACAGCGCGGTGGCAATCACCAGTTCAATCACGTGGCGCTTGCCAAGAATTGCCTGCTCCACATTGTCGCTGAGCAGGGCAAAGGTGTCCTTGTACCACGTGGCCTGTTCGGGCGTGATTGTCATGGGGTTCCTCTCATTGCAGCAGTGGCGGTCGCGGCCTATGGCGCGGGGTCGGGGTTCGGGTCAGTGTCGGGATCTGGATCAGGATCGACCACCGGGCAGACGTTAACGGCATATTCGATGGGGTCCAACATGCCAAAGAGGTCAGACCACTCAACCACGTACTTGCCATCAGCGATCGTTACCTTCGCGTAGGCGCGAGCGGCCTGCGAGATGGTGACGTCTGAAGCCCTCGCCGAGTCCACCACGCACTGCAACGGGAAGGTCACCGTTACCGTCGTTGGTGCACTACCTGCTGCCGGGGAGATCGGGACGATGTCTCCACAGCGCAGGCCGGAGCCCTTCCACACGCGGCAAGCAGAAGCCTCAATGGTGTTGATGACCTCGGAATTGAGGGCGAAGTTCTTTGTCCACTCACCGCCACTGAACCGGAAGTACGGCTCATTTTGACCATTTGTGGTCAGCGATGGGGTGCCGGTGACGCCAAAGGTGAAAATGTTGCCCGACTTTGACGGCGTGGTAGCGACGGTGTAGGTCGGACTTCCCGTCGGCGGTGCCGGAGCCACCCAGGTGAGGATGAGACTGGCCTCGTCGCTGCCGGACATCGCCAACGTCGCGCCAAACCCATTAGCAGCACACACACCTACCCGGTAGTAGGTGTTCTCATCCAATCCGGCAAAAATCCGTGAGGTGGTGCTGGTCGAGGTTGCACCGCTGACCGACGCCGTTCCGTCGGCGGCCATGGTGCACGACGGAGGCGGCTGGCTCCCGGGATTTGCCTGGTTATCGCGCCACACCAGGTAAACCAAAGACAGGCTCTTAGCGGAATAATTGCCGTCCGCCTGCGCCTGCGACATGGTGATCGTGGTGTTCGAGGCCGTGCCCGAGGGTTGCGTCACGATCGGAGAACCAGCAACGGACACATTCACGTGTGTTGCTTGTCCCCGATTCGTGCCACCAGTAGGGGGGCTGTACTGCGACTCGGGAGTGATAACGAATTCGTGGTTTCCAACAGTGACAGGCAGCTCTCGGGTGGTGATATCCCCCTCGCGCTGCACTACGTCCCGGTTACCGGTGCTGACGTCCTCAATAGTGAAGGACTTCACGTCTGGTCCCGAGGTAATCGAGATGGCAACAACTCCCCGCGTTTGATTGGTCAGGTCCGTGCGGTAGACCGGAGTGGCCGTGGCCGCGCTAATGCGTGGGGCGTCGTACGCCCAGGTGGACAACTCGCGCGTGGGGTCCGAATCGCCCACGGCGTTGGTTGCCCGCGCCGTGAACAGGTGCTCTTCGCCGTTGTTCAGGCCCGACACCACACAGGTGTACAGCCCGGGACCGGACGGATCACAGGTGGCTACCTGCGACGAACCTTCCCACACCGTCACGCGAGTGACCTCGGGGCGGGTCAAAGCCGCATCCCCCAAGCGCACCTGCATGGTCACCGAGTTGGGTCCGTACGAGACAGTCGTCAGGCTCTGCGGAGCCGGGGGGTAGCCCTGCACGTCAATAGTGACCCTGCCCGGTCCCGTCTTGCCCTGGGCATCGATCACGGTGAAGTCCGCTGTGCACTCACCGCCAAAAGGCTTTGCCCCAGCCGGCCACGTCGCCACCAGCTGAGTATCTGAGGCCCTAGTGATCGTCGCCACCGAGCACTCCACCGAACCAGACGTCCCTACCGATGCAATGGTGAGGCCCGAGTGCGGCTTGCCCGCATAAGGGTCATATTCATTCGGGAGGCCAACGGCCGTGATCGTGCAACTCGACCCGCGACTGACATCACAGGTCTGCGAGAAAGTGGCGCCCTTGGGAGAGTCAGGTAACGCTGCACCAACCACCAAGGTGATAGCGGAACGCAATCCCCCGTATGCCGAAGAATCGACGATGATCGTTTCGCGGGTACCGGGCTTCGCATCGGCGTAGGCCTGGATCGAGACACTGTCACCAGTCTGCGTGACAATGAACGCCGTGCCCTCATAGTGCGTTGCCAAGTGCAGCGCCGACACGTCTCCCACGCGCCCACCCTCCCAGGAGATCATCTCGTCAATCAGCGCGACAGCATCGTCCGCACCTGGCGTCACGGTACGGCTCACGGGCGACAAAATGGCGAGCGGATCCTTCGGCTCGATCGCCACCGGCACCGCCACGATGCTCCACGTGCTCTGGCCAACCAGCCGGACTGCGACCGAACAGGTATCGGTCCAAGGAGCTTCGCGTCCGGCCGCGTACGACGCACTGTCGCCATCGGTAGGCACGCAGCGTGCGTTGGTGCGCTGAACCGCGAAGGAATCGTCGTGACGGATCTCGATCGAGTCTGATCCGCTTAGTTGCAGTACGTCACGCAGCGCGAACTCAACGGACTTTTCTTCGCCTACCTGAAGCGGCGTGAGTCCCGTACGCACCTGTAGACGCATGTCGTCGAATGCGGGAATTCGCAAGAACCCATAACTCGTAACCCGCGAGCCCGACGCGTCCGTACCCGTCACGCTAAACGGCACCACCGTGCGTTCGAGCGGAAGCGCGCCACTGATGCTCCACCCGTTCACGGTGAAGTTTTCGGCATTCTTGCCCCACAGTTCGAGCGTGAGTGCCGTCACGTCACCGGTGGGCCACTGCACCTTGCCCGAGACCACGTCAATGCCGGTCTCGAGGTCATGCCGATTCTGTGCCGTCACCGTCGTGTCAGCAATACGCATTCCGTCCGGAGCGGGATCGTCCGACACTCCCAACACGATCAGCCCCTGCGCGGTGGAGAACGATGCGCGCGACTGGACCGTATATATAAAGGAGTGGGTGCCTTCCACATCGCCCGCATGAAGCACCACGGTGCCGTCCTCGAAAGATGTCGCCGGATCGATCAAAGCCTCTAGACGCTCATACTCCTGTGAACCAACAATGGCGTTGGGACGCACCTCAATGAGCTCCAGCTCTCCACGTGAGGGGTCGCGGTCGTTCGCCAGCGGAGTCAGCGTCACCGGCGTGGTCGATCCGGTGCGCACCGCCACATAGTCGCTATAGGTGACTGGGGCGACATCAAGCGTCACATCCAGCACCCCTACACGAACAGTGCCCGTACCGACCTCACCTTGCGCATCGCGCACCGTGTACGTAAACGTCACCTGACCGCCGCTGACACCTGCGGCCGGAGCACGGTAAACCACACCCATACCCGAGGAGGACACGGACGCCACGCCCCCCGCATCCGGCTGCGTGACATCCACCACGGTGACCGGGTCGCCATCGGGGTCACGGCCGGCGTCTCCCAGCGGAATTGTCACCGACCGCCCGGCCACCACGCGAGCTTCCAAGTCGGCAGGCTTGGGGGCACGGTTGGAGCCAGCGGGAATGACCGTCACCGTCAACGTTGCCGAGTCGGTCTGATTGGCGTCAGACTCCATGTAGGTGGAGTAGGTGAGCGTATAGATACCGGGAACCTCAGGAGCCAAATACCGCAACATGGTCCCGGACGCGAAGGCGAGTTCGCCGTCCGCACCAGAGCCCACCACGCTGGGGTGCAGCGCGAGGCGTTCACCTCGAGGAGCCGAATCGTTCGCCAACACGGGGATATCCATCTGCTCCCCGGCACGAACCGACACCGCGTCGGGTGCAGCCACCGGGCCGATGCCGTGGCTGGGCAGAATCAAGAACACTGACAACTGCGTCGTCACCGTATTCCCGGTGCCATCGGCAATCACAATCGTCGCGGATCCCAGCGGGCCAGGCTGAGCAGAGGTGACCGTGGCACTGACACGTACCGCACCCTGCTCTACGACGGACACGCTCAAATCAGGACTCGACGTGGTGGCGCTTTGCACCAACAACACGCGTCCCCCTGACGATCGAACCGAGGACAACACATCAATCGTGGTGTCCTCCCCGGGGCGCACAAATGCCGTCAGCGGGGGCGCGGCCAATGTGCGTGACTCGTCCATGGCCGTCAGACGCAACACGGCAGTCTGCTGCGTCAAGGTTGCGGTGTCCTCAACCGTGTAGGTCGCGGTGTACTCGCCGGGCTTACTTGCCACAACGTCAATGGTGCTGTCCGCGGCCGAGGGCGTCACGGCTAGTGACTCGTCGCCGTTCGAGCTAGCGTCCACGAGCCGGTACGAACCTGACCCGCCGCTGACCCAATCGGAAATCGCGATCGTACGGTGCTCACCGAGAGCGGCAGACACTGCCACCGGCTTCACCGTCAACGACGGAGCCGCAGTGACACGCAGGTCGAATTCCATCTCGGTACTTGCCCCATACGAATCCATCACCGTGATGACCAGCCCGATCGTGGCCTCACCACCATTGGGGTCCTGATGCCGAATCACCACGGTTCCGTCCGCCGTGGGCACCACAGTGACTGGAGCTTGCGGGTCCTTGGCGCGAGCATCCGCCAAGGTAATGGCATCTCCTTCGGGATCGACCCACCCGGGTAGCACCTTCACTTCTGCATAGCCGCCTGGCGCAACCTGCGGCTGAGGACGCAGCTGGGTGCAGTCGTCCATGGGACACCACACTGGTGCCGAGTTCTGGTCGTCGGGCACCACCGTCAAGGTCACGGTGGCGGGGCTCGATAATTCAGCGCCATCGGAAGCGGCATACGTGAAGGTGGTCGAACCGCTTGCGGCTGCCACCGTTACCGATGCTTGTTGGTCGTCCTCTACCAGGCCCAGTGAGCCAAAGGACGTGTCGGCCAGCCCAGACAGCGAGTTGCTGTCGATCGTGAGAACGTCCTTCTTATTGGGGTCCGAGTCATTGAGCAGCACCGGCAACATCACCACATTGCCGCGGCGAACCCCAAAGACATCGTTGCGCGCCGTAGGGGGCTGCTCGTCCAGCATGTCCTCGACTTCGACAGTGCCATCAAGCATCTGCGAATCATCCAAAGCCGACCACGCCACCAGCGGAATCAATGCCCCGGTAGGCATGGTCCACACCATCCCGGTTGCAGTTTCAGTCAGCACCACGCGGCTGCCGTTGGTGCGAAACACCGGGTTCACGGTGCGGACATCGGCCAGTGCATCCTGATCAACGTCCAGTGCCTGGGGCGAGCCATTCTGGCTCGTCCACAGCGTTGCCTGCGCCGTGTCCACCCATGCGGCATAGTCGACCCCATCAACGCGCACTGGTACTGCGGGACGACCAGACGCATCGGCAATATGCTGCACCGAGCCGTTGTCCAGCGACATCGCACTCAGGCCAGTGGAATCGGCGAAGAGCACCTGCGAACCATCAGCGCTGGTGTCCTGCATGAGTGCATCGGCACCCAAACCGGTCTGCACGGCGCTGTCGTGACCCTCAATCCACACCAAGCCATCCGCCGGGGCATACATCACCCAGGTGGTCCCGACCACAATCATGACCAGGTCAGTGCCGGCTGCGGGCGCATCAGGAATCGCGTGGAGCGCACCCTGGAATGTGCCCTGGCGCGTGTCGAACTCTCGCACGCCATGTTCGGCACCCGAGTACATGACAACGTGACCGTCGGTCGAAACCGCGACTGCATCGGCAACATAGCGGGGCGCGTCCTCGCCGTCAGGAACCTCGACATCGGCGTAAGGGTCGAGCATGAAGGTCGACGCCGTCGTCTGGCCCGGCTTGGGTAGCCGACCCAGGAACACCTCACCCAGACCCGTCCGGTACAGCACCCATTCGCCTGCGGCGCTCACGTCAGCGGTGCCAGCAGGCGAAGCAATAGCCGATGCACCATCCGTGGAGCCGTCCACCAGGTCGAGCGGATAAGCCGCGTCCAACGGCCAGCCCTGCACCAGACCTTGCGTGAACATCAGTCCGTCTGTGCCGCTTTGCACCAGACGCGACGGCTCGGCCACCGCACGCACCGCATCGAAGTCATTCAAATCGGTATTGACCAGCGCGTACTGCCCGTTATCGCGCGTCACCCATACCGACGTTGCCACGCGCACCACGTCCTGAGTGTCGTAGCCCGGCACCAGCACGGCCGCAGCCGTGAGTGCGCCCACAATGGTGGTTGCTGTTGCGGCGAGCGCAATCTGCGCCGGACGCCACCGGCGCTGCGCTGCTTGTGCCACCTAGATCACCCCAGTGGCGAACAACACCGCGGCGGCTAGAAGGATGGCACCTCCTGCGCCAGCGACAATGCCCCACAAAACGGCGCGAGTGCGCCCCTTATTAGTGTTGCCCTCACTCTGGTGTGCCTGCTGGATTCGTTGCGCAGAGGCAAGGTTTTGGGCACGAGCGGCACGCCGCGAGTTGGGGTTGACCGTGGAAATGACTGGCCCGCGGGCTGTCTGACTGGAGAAATCCACGGGTGCGGCCGCATTGGCCCACGCAGTTGAGGCCAGCTCTAACGGCGTCGGCGCAATGCCGTACTCGTTTTGCACCCAGCGCAACTCTTCCGCCAGCTCAAACATGGAGCCGAACCGCTGAGCCGGGTCCTTCTGAAGGCATCGCGCCAGTGCAGCCTCAAGGCGTTGCGATACGTCCGCTCGGCCCGTTGGCACGTACTTGGACTTCACGATTCGATCGATGAGTTGCTCACGGGGAATACGCTCACCTGAGGGCAACTCAAACGGAGCACGTGCCGCTAACAAGGTGTACAAAGTCGCTCCTAAGCTCCAGATCTCCGTAGAAATCGACCCAGAAACGCGCTCCTGAAGAACTTCTGGAGAACTCCACGGCACCGACATGGCAAAGACGTCCGGCGTATCGCTGGTGCGGGTGACAGCCGCGGCAATTCCAAAGTCGGCCAAGACGGGTGCGCCCATGGCGGAAATCAACACGTTCGATGGCTTGATATCGCGATGCAGTACCCCGGAGCGGTGAGCCGTCTCCAACGCCGCCGCCACGCGCACCCCCGTGTCGAGCACCTCAGCAATGCTGAGGGGACCCTTTTTATAGCGCGAGCTCATGGTGTCCGGGCAATACTCCATCACAAAGTATGGTCGGCCATCGGCAGAGATCGATGCTTGGTAAATGGTGACGATTGCCGGGTGAGCGCTCAGCCGCGCCAAAATGTCGGCCTCAGCGTTGAACGTGCGTAGTACGTCAGGGTTGACGGCATCGTCAACGAGGACCTTCACCGCCACCACTCGACGCGGCATATCCTGCTCAAACAGGAACACGTCCGCGAACCCGCCCGAACCGAGCGGTCGAATGTAGCTATAACCCGGTAGCACCGGAGCCGGCGCTGTTGCACGCTTCACCACAGAAATAACTGCCTTCCCCCGAGGCGACGCGGATTGCACACGGGACTTTGTCCGTTCAGCGCCCTCAGCGACGCTCGCCAACTACGATTTGGAAGCCTTCTCCGAGGTCGAGGGTATCGCCTGAGTCAAGGGTCACCGTACGCCCGTCGGTTAAAAGCCTCGGCGGCTTGTTGGGCGCAAGGATCAGCGTCCCATTCGTCGATTCCAGATCACGTGCCACCAGGGCGTCCCCCACCACCGAAAATTCCAGGTGCTTGCTGGAGATTTCGCGCAACGGCGAGGGCGCCACGATGTAGTACGTGGAGGTCTCATCCGGGTCACTACGCCACGGACGCCTTCCCACCACAATTGAGGAGCCCGCTTCAAGTTCGTTTCCGTCTGGTAGTCGCAATGTCCACGTCACCGGCCGCATCAAACTCGATAGGTCCACGCGCTGCGGATGACGCGGCGGGGGAGCGGCTGGGGAAGTGGACGACGCTGGCCCCGGCATCGGTGACGACGGCGACGCCGACTCGGGCGGGGCTGCCAGGGGAGCGATCGGCATGGGGGCTATGGACGCTGCCGGGCTGGAGTCCACGCGGCTACTACCACCGGCGAACGGCTCCATATTTGCTTGGCGCTGACGGTGCGCTGTGCGGGCAACCGTCTCTTCAAGCAGAACCGTAAGTTCGTGATCGTCGCCGTCTGCGTCATCCGCCGGTCCCACCGTCCATGGTGTGGCATCCGCGCTGGCGATATTGACCGAATCCAGCGACACCACCAGATCGGAGGCTTTCACCACGCCCGTGGAAAACGGTAGCGTCGGGTCTGCCTGTGGCGCGGCACCCAGCGACAGCCGGACAACTTCAAGGTCGTCAGCATCGGCCGAAACCCAGGTTGCCCCTTCAGGCCAAGTGAATCGGCTGGTTGCGGCCGAGCCAAGGTCAACGCTCACATCCCCACGCAACGCAATCGTTGCGTGATTCGACGCGTCACGACTGAGCTCCACAATGGCAAAGCGCACGCACACGGTGGACTCGCGCAACAAATCGAGCGTGGCCGCTAGCGGCATCGTCGGATCCGAGAAGTAGCGGTACACCGTCAAGGCAACGTCAAGCGCCGTATCAGGACCAAGCAAAGCCACGCATCGTCCCGCAGCTACGGCATAGCCAGCACCAGCGGCACCGTCGGGCGTATAGGTCAGCACGCGACAACTGTAGCGATCCGCTGGGCGGCCTGCAGGAGGAATCCGCCCGGTACATCAGCGCATCTGGCGGTCCTGACGGACGCCGCTGCCCGCACGCTGTGGGCGCGAATGCGAGGTATGGACGATGCCGTTATGCTGGACCGGCAGTCGCGGGCGTGTGAATGCTTGATAGCACGTCCACATCGGCTTTGACGGCTGGCGCACCGCCGGGTATCGTAGACTCTCGTGCCCGCGTCGTCGGGCCCTCACGCGCGCCTTTTCGAGGGCGCCACCACCAAGGTGCGACACGCCCGGGCGCGGGGGTCGGGCCGACGACAAGACAAGCGTTAGATAACGACAGACGGAGAAGTAGTGCCTACGATTCAGCAGCTGGTGCGCAAGGGCCGCAGCCCCAAGGCGTCCACGAGTAAGACGCCTGCCCTCAAGGGCAGCCCGCAGCGCCGCGGTGTGTGCACCCGCGTGTACACCACCACCCCTAAGAAGCCGAACTCGGCTCTGCGCAAGGTGGCGCGTGTGCGCCTGTCCTCCGGCATCGAGGTCACCGCTTACATCCCCGGTGAAGGTCACAACCTGCAAGAGCACTCGATCGTGCTGGTGCGTGGTGGCCGTGTGAAGGACCTGCCCGGTGTGCGCTACAAGATCGTCCGTGGCTCGCTGGACACCCAGGGCGTCAAGAACCGCAAGCAGGCTCGTAGCCGCTACGGCGCGAAGATGGAGAAGAAGAAGTAATGCCTCGCAAGGGACCGGCGCCCAAGCGCCCCATCATCAATGACCCGGTCTACGGCGCCCCCGTGGTGACGCAGCTGATCAACAAGGTGCTGCTGGACGGCAAGCGCTCCGTGGCCGAGGCGATCGTGTACGGCGCCCTCGAAGGCGTGCGCGAGAAGAGCGGGCAGGACCCGGTCACCGTGCTCAAGCGTGCACTGGACAACGTGCGCCCCGCGCTGGAGGTTCGTAGCCGCCGCGTGGGTGGTGCGACCTACCAGGTGCCGGTGGACGTACGCCCCGTGCGTGCCACGACCCTGGCCCTGCGGTGGCTGGTCGACTTCTCACGCAAGCGTCGTGAGAACACCATGACCGAGCGCCTGATGAACGAGATCCTCGACGCATCCAACGGCCTTGGTGCCGCGGTCAAGCGTCGCGAGGACATGCACAAGATGGCCGACTCGAACAAGGCGTTCGCGCACTACCGCTGGTAGTGACCGCCGCGTTCGAGCGAACACAGAACTTTTAGGAGACCCCCGTGGCACAGGACGTGCTCACCGACCTGACCAAGGTCCGCAACATCGGCATCATGGCCCACATCGATGCCGGCAAGACGACCACGACCGAGCGCATCCTGTTCTACACGGGCGTGAACTACAAGATTGGCGAGACGCACGACGGTGCCTCGACCACCGACTGGATGGAACAGGAGCAGGAGCGCGGCATCACCATCACCTCCGCCGCTGTGACCTGCTTCTGGAACAAGAACCAGATCAACATCATCGACACCCCCGGCCACGTGGACTTCACCGTTGAGGTGGAGCGTTCGCTGCGTGTGCTCGACGGTGCAGTCGCGGTGTTCGACGGTAAGGAGGGCGTGGAGCCCCAGTCGGAGACCGTGTGGCGCCAGGCCGACAAGTACAACGTCCCCCGCATCTGCTTTGTCAACAAGATGGACAAGATGGGCGCGGACTTCTACTTCACTGTTGACACCATCAAGTCGCGTCTGGGTGCGCGTCCGCTGGTGATGCAGCTTCCGATCGGATCCGAAAACGACTTCATTGGCGTGGTGGATCTGATCGAAATGCGCGCACTGGTGTGGCCCGGCGATGCCAAGGGTGACGTCACCATGGGTGCCAAGTACGAGATTGAAGAGATCCCCGCCGACCTCAAGGACAAGGCGGAGCAGTACCGCGCCGAACTCCTTGAAGCGGTCGCCGAGTCCAGCGAAGAACTGCTGGAGAAGTACCTCGGTGGCGAAGAGCTGACCGTGGCCGAGATCAAGGCCGGAATTCGCAAGATGGTGGTTGCCTCGGAGATCTACCCGGTGCTGTGTGGCTCCGCGTTCAAGAACCGTGGCGTGCAGCCGATGCTCGACGCTGTGGTGGACTACCTGCCCGCCCCGATCGACGTTCCGTCCATCATGGGCCACGACGTTCACGACGAAGACAAGACGGTCGAGCGTCACGCCGACGCGAAGGAGCCGTTCTCCGCGCTCGCGTTCAAGATCGCCGTGCACCCGTTCTTTGGCAAGCTCACCTACGTGCGCGTGTACTCCGGTTCCGTGGACTCCGGTGCCCAGGTGTCAAACTCGACCAAGGGTAAGAAGGAGCGCATCGGCAAGATCTTCCAGATGCACGCCAACAAGGAGAACCCGGTCGAGTCGATGGCCGCCGGTCACATCTACGCGGTGATTGGTTTGAAGGACACCACCACGGGTGACACGCTGTGCGACCCCAACGACCCGGTGATCCTGGAGTCGATGACCTTCCCCGAGCCGGTGATCCACGTGGCTGTTGAGCCGCGCACCAAGGGCGACCAGGAGAAGATGTCGATCGCCATCCAGAAGCTGGCCGAAGAAGACCCGACCTTCCGCGTGCGCTTGGACGAGGAGTCAGGCGAGACGGTCATCTCCGGTATGGGTGAACTGCACCTGGACATCATTGTTGACCGTATGCGTCGTGAGTTCAAGGTGGATGCCAACGTGGGTGCTCCCCAGGTGGCCTACCGCGAGACCATTCGCCGCGCAGTCGAGAAGCACGACTACACCCACAAGAAGCAAACGGGTGGTTCCGGCCAGTTCGCCAAGGTGCAGATCAGCATCGAACCGTTGGAATCCAGCGCCGATGCACAGTACGAGTTTGTCAACGCCGTGACGGGTGGCCGCGTGCCCCGCGAGTACATCCCGTCGGTGGACGCAGGCATCCAGGACGCCATGCAGCTGGGCATCCTCGCCGGATACCCGGTGGTGGGAGTCAAGGCAACGCTGGTTGATGGTGCCTACCACGATGTGGACTCGTCCGAAATGGCGTTCAAGATTGCGGGCTCGATGGCTTTCAAGGAGGCCGCACGCAAGGCCGACCCGGCCCTGCTCGAACCCGTGATGTCGGTCGAGGTGCGTACGCCCGAGGAGTACATGGGCGACGTCATCGGCGACCTGAACTCACGCCGCGGCCAGATCCGGTCGATGTCGGACGCGGCAGGCGTGAAGGTCATCGATTCTTTGGTTCCGTTGTCAGAGATGTTCGGCTACGTCGGCGACCTGCGTTCCAAGACGCAGGGACGCGCGGTGTACTCGATGACCTTTGACAGCTACGCCGAAGTTCCTCGCAATGTTGCCGAGGAGATCATTGCCAAGACCCGGGGCGAGTAGTCCCTACGGTTGAAAATAGGAAACAATAACGACCAGTAGGGATGACGCCACCGGGCAACGGCATCGGCCAACGCACGTGACACATCACTACCCGAGTCTCATTCACACAGGAGGAAGCCAACATGGCTAAGGCCAAGTTCGAGCGGACCAAGCCGCACGTGAACATCGGCACCATCGGTCACGTCGACCACGGTAAGACGACGCTGACCGCTGCCATCTCGAAGGTTCTGCACGACAAGTTCCCGGACCTGAACCCCTTCACGCCTTTCGATGACATCGACAAGGCTCCGGAGGAGCGCGAGCGCGGTATCACCATCAACATCGCGCACATCGAGTACCAGACCGACAAGCGCCACTACGCGCACGTCGACGCCCCTGGTCACGCTGACTACATCAAGAACATGATCACCGGTGCTGCTCAGATGGACGGCGCAATCCTCGTGGTTGCGGCGACCGACGGCCCGATGGCCCAGACGCGTGAGCACGTGCTGCTCGCCCGCCAGGTGGGTGTGCCCTACCTGCTGGTTGCGCTGAACAAGGCCGACATGGTCGACGACGAGGAAATCCTCGAGCTCGTTGAGGTTGAGGTCCGCGACCTGCTGTCCTCGCAGGGCTTCGACGGTGACAACGCCCCTGTGGTGAAGGTCTCCGCACTGAAGGCGCTTGAGGGCGACCCGGAGTGGGCTAAGACCATCGAGGCGCTGATGGACGCGGTGGACGAGAACGTCCCCGAGCCCGTTCGTGACATGGACAAGCCCTTCCTCATGCCGATCGAGGACGTCTTCACGATCACTGGTCGTGGCACCGTTGTCACCGGCAAGGTGGAGCGCGGCAAGCTGAAGATCAACTCTGAGGTGGAAATCCTCGGTATCCGTGACCCGCAGAAGACCACGGTCACCGGTATCGAAATGTTCCACAAGCAGATGGACGAGGCGTGGGCCGGCGAGAACTGTGGTCTGCTACTTCGCGGTACCAAGCGCGAGGACGTCGAGCGTGGCCAGGTTGTGGTCCAGCCCGGCACCACCACGCCGCACACCCAGTTCGAGGGCAAGTGCTACATCCTCACCAAGGACGAGGGTGGCCGTCACAACCCGTTCTACTCGAACTACCGTCCGCAGTTCTACATCCGCACCACGGACGTGACCGGCGTCATCACGCTGCCCGAGGGCTCCGAGATGGTCATGCCCGGTGACACGACCGAGATGACGGTGGAGCTCATCCAGCCCATCGCCCTCGAAGAGGGTCAGGGCTTTGCGATCCGTGAAGGTGGCCGCACCGTTGGTTCGGGCACCGTCACCAAGATCCTCAAGTAGTTCCTTACCTGAGTTACCGCAGGGCCCCCGGCTATGTGCCGGGGGCCCTGCGTCGTCTCACGCCAGGCCTTCCGCCCCGCCCTCCTAGCAGTGCGCCAGGGTCGATTTCGGTGCGAAATCGACCCTGGCGCACTGCCAGGGCGAAAGTGGGGCGGGCGGGCGCGGACGATGCTGGGCGGGGGCGGGTTTGCACCTGCCTCGGGCTTCTGGCACAATATCCAGGTTGCCCTTTTGGGTAGCCGCATGTCTGACCACCACCCCACGAGAAATCGCAGTGGCGCGCGCGTGTTGCAACCAGCGACACGCCCGAGCGCGGGGGGCGGTCGGAAGACCATAGCTGTACGAGAGATAAGGCAGAACCACGCCATGGCGGGACAGAAGATCCGCATCCGGCTGAAGAGCTATGACCACGAGGTCATCGACTCCTCGGCTCGCAAGATCGTCGAGACGGTCACGCGCGCAGGCGCCTCGGTAGTGGGCCCTGTGCCGCTGCCGACGGAGAAGAACGTATTCGTCGTGATTCGTTCGCCCCACAAGTACAAGGACTCCCGCGAGCACTTCGAGATGCGCACTCACAAGCGCCTCATCGACATCGTGGACCCGACGCCCAAGGCTGTCGACTCGCTGATGCGTCTCGACCTGCCCGCCGACGTCAACATCGAGATCAAGCTCTAACGCTGATAAGGACCCATTCATCATGACTTCGACTTCCAATGCCCAGCGCGCCGTCACGGCGTTGCTCGGTACGAAGCTGGGCATGACGCAGGTGTGGGATGACCAGGGACGCATTGTCCCCGTGACGGTCATTCAGGTTGACACCAACGTTGTGACCCAGGTGCGCAACGCCGAGACGGACGGCTACGACGCTGTTCAGCTCGCGTTCGGGGCAATTGACCCCCGCCGCGTCACCCAGCCGCTGCGCGGCCACTTCGACAAGGCCGGCGTGACCCCGCGCCGCCACGTTGCTGAGGTGCGGACCACCAACGCCAGCGAGTTCTCGCTTGGCCAGGAAATCGCCGCGGACGTGTTCGAGGCCGGCCAGCTGGTCGACGTGACCGGCACCACCAAGGGCAAGGGCACCGCGGGTGTCATGAAGCGCCACGGATTCAAGGGTGTCTCCGCCTCGCACGGTGCGCACCGCAACCACCGCAAGCCTGGTTCCATCGGTGGCGCGTCCACGCCTTCGCGCGTGTTCCGCGGCCTGAAGATGGCCGGCCGCATGGGTAACGCCCGCAAGACGGTGCAGAACCTGCGCATCCAGTCGGTGGACCTCGAAAAGGGCCTCATCCTCGTCAAGGGTGCGGTCCCCGGCAACAAGGGCGGCATCGTTTTGGTCCGCTCGGCAGTGAAGGGTGCGTGACAACCATGGCTGACACGCTGACTGTCGACGTGGTCGACGCCTCGGGCAAGAAGGCCGGTACGGCCGAGCTTCCCGGTGACGTCTTCGACGTTGTGACGAATGTTCCGCTGATCCACCAGGTCGTGGTGGCCCAGCGCGCCGCTGCTCGCCAGGGCACCCATGCCACCAAGACCCGGGGCATGGTCTCCGGTGGTGGCCGCAAGCCCTACAAGCAGAAGGGCACCGGTCGTGCCCGCCAGGGTTCAACCCGCGCGCCGCAGTTCGCCGGTGGTGGCACCGTTCACGGTCCCCAGCCGCGCGACTACTCGCAGCGCACCCCCAAGAAGATGAAGGCCGCCGCCCTGCGCGGTGCCCTATCTGACCGGGCTCGGGCCGGCCGCGTTCACGTGGTCAAGGGAATCGTCGCTGGCGAGACCCCCTCCACCAAGAACGCCCTGGCCGCACTGACGGGCGTCACCAACGGCCGCTCGGCCCTGGTGGTCCTGACCCGCAACGACGAGCTGGCGTGGAAGTCGCTGCGCAACGCAGCGTGGGTTCACGTCATTGCCGTCGACCAGCTCAACACGTACGACGTTCTGGTGAACGACGACGTGGTGTTCACCGCTGACGCCCTCGAGGCATTCCTCGCTGGCCCCGCAAAGGGAGCATCGGCCAAGGCCGTTGCAACCGAGTCCGAGGCCGCGGCGGAGGAGAACTGATATGACCATCGGCAAGAACCCCCGAGACATCCTCATCCGACCCATCGTGTCGGAGAAGAGCTACGGGCTCATGGACGAGGGCAAGTACACCTTTGAGGTGGACCCGCGCTCGAACAAGACCGAGATCAAGATCGCCGTTGAGCAGATCTTTGGTGTCAAGGTCGAGTCCGTCAACACGATCAACCGCAAGGGCAAGGCGCGTCGCACGCGCTACGGCCTGGGCAAGCGCAAGGACGTCAAGCGCGCCATCGTCACCGTTGCTGCTGGTGGCTCGATTGACATCTTCAGCGGCCAGGCGAGCTAGGTAAGGAACAGGAACCATGGCTATTCGCAAGTACAAGCCGACGACGCCGGGCCGCCGCGGCTCGTCCGTTGCCGACTTCGTCGAGGTGACTCGTTCGCAGCCCGAGAAGTCGCTGGTTCGCCCTCTGAACAAGAAGGGCGGCCGCAACAACACCGGTCGTATCACCACCCGTCACCAGGGTGGCGGTCACAAGCGTGCGTACCGCGTGATTGACTTCCGTCGTCACGACAAGGATGGCGTTCCCGCCACCGTCGCACACATCGAGTACGACCCCAACCGCACGGCACGCATCGCGCTGCTGCACTACGCCGACGGCGAGAAGCGCTACATCGTGGCGCCCGACCGCCTCAAGCAGGGTGACGTGGTGGAGGCCGGCTCCGGTGCGGACATCAAGCCCGGCAACAACCTGCCGCTGCGCAACATCCCTACCGGTACGGTGATCCACGCCATCGAGCTCAAGCCCGGCGGCGGCGCCAAGATCGCCCGCTCGGCCGGTGCCTCGGTGCAGTTGGTTGCCAAGGATGGCCCCTACGCCCAGTTGCGTATGCCCTCCGGTGAAATCCGCAACGTCGATGCGCGCTGCCGCGCCACCATCGGCGAGGTTGGCAACGCCGAACAGTCCAACATCAACTGGGGTAAGGCCGGCCGTATGCGCTGGAAGGGCAAGCGCCCGACCGTGCGTGGTGTGGTCATGAACCCGGTGGACCACCCTCACGGTGGTGGTGAAGGAAAGACCTCGGGTGGTCGTCACCCGGTCAGCCCGTGGGGCAAGCCTGAGGGCCGTACCCGCCGGGCAAACAAGGAAAGCGACAAGCTCATCGTGCGTCGCCGTCGTTCTGGCAAGAACAAGCGATAAGGAGCCTGACAGATGCCTCGTAGCCTCAAGAAGGGCCCCTTCGTCGACGGCCACCTGCAAAAGAAGGTGGACGCCCAGAACGAAGCGGGCACCAAGAACGTCATCAAGACCTGGTCGCGCCGCTCGGTGATCACCCCGGATTTCCTGGGTCACACCTTCGCGGTGCACGACGGCCGTAAGCACGTCCCGGTGTTCGTCACCGAGTCGATGGTGGGCCACAAGCTCGGAGAGTTCGCACCTACGCGCACCTTCCGTAGCCACGTCAAGGACGACCGAAAGGGCCGCCGCTAAGGCGCGCCCGGCATAAGGAGTACACAACATGGAAGCCAAGGCGCAGACGCGGTACCTCCGCGTGACCGCCCAGAAGGCACGCCGCGTGGTGAACCTGGTGCGCGGTCAGAACGCGGTTGAGGCCGCTGCCTCGCTCAAGTTCCAGCCGCAGGCGGTTGCCGCCGACGTGCGCAAGCTGATCGAGTCGGCTATTGCCAACGCCCGCGTGAAGGCCGATGCTGCCGGTGAGCGCTTTGACGAGCGCGAGCTGGTGATCACCTCCATCACCGCCGACGAAGGCCCCACGATGAAGCGGATCCGTCCGCGCGCACAGGGCCGTGCCAACCGCATCAACAAGCGCACCAGCCACCTCAGTGTCACGGTCGCAACGCCCGTCAAGGAAGGGGCCAAGTAAATGGGTCAGAAGGTCAACCCGCACGGCTACCGCCTGGGCATCACGACCGACCACCGTTCGCGGTGGTTTGCCGACTCGACCAAGCAGGGTGAGCGGTACCGCGACTACGTGGACGAGGACGTCAAGATCCGTCGTCTCATGAAGCGCGACCTCGAGCGTGCTGGCGTGTCCAAGGTGGAGATCGAGCGCACCCGCGAGCGGGTCCGTGTGGACCTGCACACGGCTCGCCCCGGCATCGTTATTGGTCGCCGTGGCGCAGAAGCAGACAAGCTGCGCGCCTCGCTGGAGAAGCTCACGGGCAAGCAGGTGCAGCTGAACATCCTCGAAGTCAAGAACGCCGAGGTGGACGCACAGCTGGTTGCACAGGGCATTGCCGAGCAGCTCGCCTCGCGTGTGGCATTCCGCCGCGCAATGCGCAAGGGCATCCAGTCGGCTTTGCGTGCTGGCGCCAAGGGCATCCGCGTGCAGTGCTCGGGACGTCTGGGTGGCGCGGAAATGTCGCGTTCGGAGTTCTACCGCGAAGGCCGTGTGCCGCTGCACACCCTGCGCGCGAACATCGACTTTGGCTTCTTTGAGGCTCGCACCACGTTCGGCCAGATCGGCGTCAAAGTGTGGATCTACAAGGGCGACATGACGGAGAAGGAGTGGGCGGCCGAGCAGGCCAAGGCCCCGCGTCCGCAGCGTGGTCGCGGCGAGCGTGGTGACCGTGGTGACCGCGGTGCGCGTGCTCCCCGCCGTGACGATGCTGCCGCCTCCGGTGATGCCGCAGCCGCCGAGGCCCCTGCGGCCGAGGCGGGGAAGGAGAGCTAAGTCATGCTGATTCCTCGTCGAGTCAAGTACCGCAAGCAGCACCACCCGACCCGTTCGGGTATGGCAACTGGCGGCACCGAGGTGACCTTCGGTGACTACGGCATCCAGGCTCTCGAGCCCGCCTATGTCACCAACCGTCAGATCGAGGCCGCACGTATTGCGATGACCCGTCACGTCAAGCGTGGTGGAAAGGTGTGGATCAACATCTACCCCGACCGTCCGCTGACCAAGAAGCCTGCCGAAGTCCGTATGGGTTCGGGTAAGGGTTCGCCGGAGTGGTGGATCGCCAACGTCAAGCCCGGCCGCGTGCTCTTTGAGCTGGCCGGTGTTCCCGAGGAGCTCGCTCGTGAGGCCATGCGTCGTGCGCAGCACAAGCTCCCCATGAAGACTCGTTTTGTGACGCGTGAGGGTGGTGACATCTGATGACCATCGGTTCCAAGGACCTCATGCCGACCGAACTGGACGCCATGGAGGACGAGCGCCTTGCTGAGGAGCTCAAGAAGGCCAAGGCCGAACTTTTCAACCTGCGGTTCCAGTCGGCCACTGGCCAGCTGGAAAACCACGGCCGGCTCAAGGCCGTCAAGCGCGACATCGCTCGGATCTACACGATCCTGCGTGAGCGTGAGCTCGGTATCCGCACGGCTCCGACCGCGAAGTCGTAGGAAGAGGTAAGACACTATGTCGACGAAGCAGTCCACGGACGCTGCCACGCACCGCCCGTACCGCAAGACCCGTCGCGGTTATGTCGTGTCCGACAAGATGGACAAGACCGTGACCGTTGAGGTCGAGGACCGTGTGAAGCACGCGTTGTACGGGAAGGTCATGCGCCGCTCGTCCAAGGTCAAGGCACACGACGAGTCCAACAGCGCCGGTGTCGGCGACCTCGTGCTCATCATGGAGACCCGCCCGCTGTCCGCTTCCAAGCGGTGGCGTCTGGTGGAGATCCTCGAAAAGGCCAAGTAACCGAACGTTCGACCAGGCTCGCGGTGTGAAAGCCGCGAGAACCAGACGACAGGAGAGAAGAAATGATTCAGCAGGAGTCGCGACTGCGCGTCGCCGACAACACGGGTGCGAAGGAGCTTCTGTGCATCCGTGTGCTCGGTGGGTCGCATCGTCGCTACGCCGGCATCGGTGACGTCATCGTTGCCACGGTCAAGGACGCAATCCCCGGCGGAAACGTCAAGAAGGGCGATGTGGTCAAGGCCGTGGTCGTGCGCACCGTCAAGGAGACCCGTCGTCAGGACGGCTCGTACATCAAGTTCGACGAGAACGCGGCAGTGATTCTCAAGGGCAAGGACACGGACCCCCGCGGTACGCGCATCTTTGGCCCGGTTGGTCGCGAACTGCGTGACCGACGCTTCATGAAGATCGTGTCGCTGGCGCCGGAGGTGATCTGATCATGGCGAAGATCAAGAAGGGCGACCTGGTGGTCGTCATCGCCGGACGCGACCGTGGCCAGCAGGGCCGCGTGCTGGAGGTGCTCACCGAGACTGACCGCGTGGTCGTCGAGGGTGTGCAGCGCGTTCAGCGTCACATCAAGCCGGGTACCCGCCGCGACAACACCGAGGGTGGCATCGTCACCATCGAGGCGCCGCTGCACATCTCGAATGTGATGCTCGTGGACCCGAACACCAAGAAGGGCACCCGTGTGGGCTACCGCACGGAGCAGGTCGAGCAGGATGGCCGCACGCGTACCAAGCGCGTTCGCGTTGCCAAGCGCTCGGGTAAGGACATCGACTGATGGCGACCGACACCACCACCACGCCGCGCCTCAAGGCCCGCTACCGCGATGAGATCGTCGCGAAGCTGCGCGAGGAGTTTGGTCACGCCAACATCATGCAGGTTCCCGGCCTCGTCAAGGTGGTCGTGAACATGGGTGTAGGCGAGGCCGCGAAGGACTCCAAACTCATTGAAGGCGCGATCCGCGACTTGACCCAGATCACGGGCCAGAAGCCGCAGGTCACCAAGGCCAAGAAGTCCATCGCGCAGTTCAAGTTGCGTGAGGGCCAGGCCATCGGTGCCCACGTCACGTTGCGTGGCGACCGCATGTGGGAGTTCCTGGACCGTCTGCTGTCCACGGCACTGCCCCGTATCCGCGACTTCCGCGGCCTGAGCCCCAAGCAGTTTGACGGGCGCGGGAACTACACCTTCGGTCTGACGGAACAGTCGATGTTCCACGAGATCGACCAAGACAAGATTGACCGCGTGCGCGGGATGGACATCACTGTTGTCACCTCCGCCACCACCGACGACGAGGGTCGCTCGCTGCTGACGCAGCTGGGCTTCCCCTTCAAGGAGAAGTAGCCATGGCGAAGACCTCACTGAAGGTGAAGGCAGCGCGCAAGCCTAAGTTCCCGGTGCGCGCGTACACCCGGTGCCAGCGGTGCGGACGTCCGCACTCCGTGTACCGCAAGTTCGGCCTGTGCCGTGTGTGCTTCCGTGAGATGGCACACCGCGGCGAACTGCCCGGCATCACCAAGAGCAGCTGGTAAACGACTACGCCACAGGTCCGTGCCCGTCACGGAAACCACGGCGAGGAAGAGTGATTCACTCATGACAATGACCGACCCGATCGCAGACATGCTGACACGTCTGCGCAATGCCAACGCGGCGTACCACGAGCAGGTCTCGATGCCGCATTCGAAGATCAAGGCCAACATTGCCAAGATCCTCGAAAACGAGGGTTACATCACCGGTTCGTCCACCGCGGACGCCGAGGTTGGCAAGACCCTCACCCTGACGTTGAAGTACGGCCCCAACCGTGAGCGCGCCCTGGCGGGTGTGCGTCGCGTGTCCAAGCCGGGTCTGCGCGTCTACGCCAAGGCCAACAACCTGCCCAAGGTCCTCGGGGGCCTGGGTGTGGCGATTTTGTCCACGTCTTCCGGTCTGCTGACGGACCGCGAGGCAGAAAAGAAGGGCGTGGGCGGCGAAGTCGTCGCCTGGGTCTGGTAACCGGGAAAGGAGAGAGCTACCCATGTCACGCATTGGTAAGTACCCCGTTCCGGTTCCTGCCGGAGTGGATGTCGCAATCGACGGCGCCGCCGTGACCGTCAAGGGCCCCAAGGGCTCCTTGTCGCTCCAGGTCGCCGAACCGATCATCGTCGAGCAGGTGGACGGCACGATCGCAGTCAAGCGCCCCAACGATGAGCGTTTGAGCAAGTCGCTGCACGGCCTGACCCGCACGCTGATTGCCAACATGGTCACCGGTGTGACCGAGGGCTACGAGAAGAAGCTGGAGATCGTCGGTACGGGATACCGTGTGGCTCTCAACGGCTCGTCACTCGAGTTTGCGCTCGGCTTCTCGCACCCGGTGGTGGTGAACGCGCCGGAAGGCATCACCTTTACCGTCGAATCGCCCACCAAGTTCTCGGTGGCTGGTATCGACAAGCAGTTGGTGGGCGAGACGGCTGCCAACATTCGCAAAATCCGTAAGCCTGAGCCGTACAAGGGCAAGGGTGTCCGCTACGCCGGCGAGCAGGTTCGCCGCAAGGCCGGAAAGGCGGGGAAGAAGTAATGGGTATCACGATCAAGGGCAAGGGAACTTCGGTTGCGCGCAAGCGTCGCCACTTCCGCTTGCGCAAGAAGATCAGCGGCACGGCTGCCCGCCCCCGCCTCGTGGTGACGCGTTCTGCGCGCCACATGGTGGCTCAGGTAGTCGACGACACGATCGGCAAGACTCTCGCTTCAGCGTCGACTCTCGAAGCCGACGTGCGTGCGCTCAAGGGCGACAAGACGGCCAAGGCCACCAAGGTGGGTCAGCTGGTCGCCGAGCGTGCCAAGTCCGCAGGGATCGAAGCCGTCGTGTTCGACCGTGGCGGTAACAAGTACCACGGCCGCGTTGCGGCGGTGGCCGATGGCGCCCGAGAGGGTGGCCTGGCCCTGTAGCCGGGACGAGGAGTGAAGGAAAGACATGGCTGAGAACAACTCGCGTCGCGGCGGTGGCCGCGGCGGTAACGAGCCCGATAACAAGTTCATCGAGCGCGTCGTCACCATCAACCGCGTCTCCAAGGTGGTCAAGGGTGGTCGTCGCTTTAGCTTCACCGCTCTGGTCGTCGTGGGCGACGGGGAAGGCAACGTTGGTGTCGGCTACGGAAAGGCCAAGGAAGTTCCTGCGGCCATTTCCAAGGGTGTTGAAGAGGCGAAGCGTTCGTTCTTCCGCGTTCCCCGCATCCAGGCCACCATCCCGCACGCCGTGCAGGGTGAAGCCGCCGCTGGTGTGGTGTTCCTGCGCCCTGCCGCTCCGGGTACCGGTGTGATCGCCGGCGGTCCGGTGCGCGCGGTGCTGGAGTGCGCTGGAATTCACGACGTGCTGTCCAAGTCGCTCGGTTCCTCGAACGCGATCAACATCGTCCACGCCACTGTGGACGCGCTGAAGCGCCTCGAGCCGCCGGAAGCGGTGGCTGCCCGCCGTGGCAAGTCCGTTGAAGAAGTGGCGCCGGCAATCCTGCTGCGTGCCCGTGCTGCGGGAGTGAAGTGATGCCTCGTCTCAAGGTGACGCAGAAGCGTTCGGAGATTGGTACCAAGCCTCAGCACCGCGAGACGCTGCGCTCGCTGGGTCTGAAGCGCATTGGTGACATCGTGGTGAAGGAGGACCGCCCGGAGATCCGTGGCATGGTCCGTGCCGTCAGCCACCTGGTAACCGTGGAGGAGGTCGACTAATGGCCGAGGAAAACGACGGCGCTCAGAAGAAGGCGCCGGCCAAGAAGCCTGCGGCTAAGGCAACCACCGCCAAGGCTGCGGCTGACAAGCCTGCTGCCAAGACGGCTACTGCCAAGACGGCCGCGGCGAAGGCTCCGGCGAAGGCTGCGGCTGACAAGCCCGCTGCCAAGACGGCTGCTGCCAAGACCGCTGCCGCCAAGACCGCTGCCGCCGACAAGCCCGCTGCCAAGACGGCTGCTGTCAAGACGGCTGCTGCCGACAAGCCGGCTGCGAAGGCAACCGCGGCCAAGGCTGCTGCCGACAAGCCGGCTTCGAAGGCAACCACCGCTAAGACCACGGCTGCGAAGGCGGCCGAGGTCGAGGCTGGACCCAAGGTGACGACCCTCAAGGTCCACCACCTGCGCCCGGCGCCCGGTGCTCACACTCCCAAGACCCGTGTGGGTCGTGGTGAGGGCTCCAAGGGTAAGTCCTCTGGCCGCGGTACCAAGGGCACGCACGCACGTAACACCGTCTCGGGCGCCTTCGAGGGTGGCCAGACTCCGTTGCACATGCGTCTGCCCAAGTTGCGCGGCTTCAAGAGCCCCTTCAAGGTGCGCTACCAGGTGGTCAACCTCGACCAGCTTGCAGTGCTGTTCCCCAAGGGCGGGACGGTCACCAAGGCCGAGCTCGTCGCCAAGGGTGCGGTGCGCGCGAACCAGCCGGTCAAGGTGCTCGGTGATGGTGACATCGCCGTCAAGGTGACCGTGGTAGACGCCGACGCTGTTTCGCGTTCTGCGAAGACCAAGATTGAGGCCGCTGGCGGCACTGTCAGCGAGGGCTAGGCTCGTCGCGGGCCCACCACACCGTGGGCCCGCGACATCGCCGTCATCGGAGGATTCATGCTTTCAGGCTTTCTGAGCGCGTTCCGTACACCGGACCTGCGCAAGAAGCTCTTGTTTACGTTGGGCATGATCGGCATTTACCGCCTCGGTGTGTCGATCCCGACCCCGGGTGTGGACTACGGCGAAATCCAGGCGTGCCTCAACAGCACGGCAGATTCGGGTAGCGCACTGCAGGTCCTCAACCTGTTCTCCGGTGGGGCGTTGCTCCAACTGTCGATCTTTGCGCTGGGCATCATGCCCTACATCACCGCATCGATCATGGTGCAGTTGCTTCGCGTGCTGATTCCACGCTTTGAGGCACTGAGCCAGGAAGGTGCCGAGGGTCAAGCGAAATTGACCCAGTACACCCGTTACATGACGGTGGGCTTTGCTGCGTTGCAGTCCGCTTCCTACGTGACGATGGCCCGCAACGGCATGTTCTTCCCCAACTGTCCGCCGGTGATCCCGAACTCCTCGTGGCACATCATCGCGATGATGGTGCTGACGATGACCGCGGGAACCGTGTTCATCATGTGGTTGGGTGAGCGCATTACGGAACGCGGCGTCGGCAACGGCATGTCGTTGCTGATCTTCACGTCAGTGGCTGCGTCGTTCCCCAACGCGGTGACGCAAATCTGGAACTCGTCGGATCGCGTGCGCAACCTGCTGATCGTGGCGTTGGTGCTGCTAGCTGTTATTGCTGCCGTGGTGTTCGTGGAGCAGTCACAGCGTCGTATTCCGGTGCAGTACGCCAAGCGCATGGTGGGTCGGCGCATGTTGGGCGGTTCGTCGACGTACATTCCGCTCAAGATCAACATGGCGGGGGTGATCCCGATCATCTTCGCCGCGTCGCTGCTGCAGTTGCCGTTTGTGATTGTGCAGTTTGCGGGCAACGATGCAGCTGACTGGGTGATCTGGATGCAGACGTACATTGCAGACCCGTCCGCGCCATTGCATATTGCGATCTATCTGTTGCTGATTATCTTCTTCGCCTACTTCTATACCGCGATCACCTTCAATCCCACGGAGGTTGCGGACAACATGAAGAAGTACGGTGGGTTTGTTCCGGGTATTCGCCCTGGCAAGCCGACGGCGGACTACCTCGACTACGTGCTGTCACGTATTACTGCGGCGGGGTCGACATATTTGGCCATCGTGGCGCTGATCCCGTCCGTAACATTGGCGACATTGGGTCTGAATACGCAGATTCCGTTGGGTGCCACCACCATTTTGATTCTGGTGGGTGTGGGTCTGGATACCGTCAAACGTATTCAGTCCCAACTCGAACAGCGTCGATACGAAGGGTTCTTGCGCTAATGCGTCTTGTGCTTGTTGGTCCTCCCGGTGCGGGCAAGGGGACGCAGGCTGCCCTGCTGGCGCAGCGTTACGGCATCCCCGCAATTTCCACGGGCGACATTTTCCGTGCCAACGTCAAAGGCGGAACGCCGCTGGGTCTGAAGGCACAGGAGTACATGAACGCAGGTGCGCTGGTACCGGATTCGGTCACGAACGCGATGGTGAAGGATCGCCTCGCACAGGCAGATGTCGCGGACGGCTTCCTGTTGGATGGGTACCCCCGCAACCCCGAGCAAGCGGCACAGCTGGACACGATGCTTGAACAGCTCGGCACGGCGCTCGATGCCGTGCTGGAAATCACCGCAGACGCGGACGTGGTGACCCAGCGACTGCTCAGACGCGCCGAGCTTGAAGGGCGTGCGGACGACACAGCCGAGGTTATTCAGGAGCGGCTGCGCGTGTACGCCGAGGCGACGGCACCTGTTGCCCAGTTCTATGCACGGCGTGGATTGCTCACGCAGGTGGATGGCATCGGTGAGGTCGCCGATGTCACCGAGCGCATCGCCACCGCGCTCGACGCCCGATAGGTATGGTTCGGGGCATCGAGTACAAGACCCGTGCACAGATGCGGGTCATGGCCCGTTCGGGTCTGGTGACTGCTGAAGCACTGCAAGCCGCCGCGGCGGTGGCCGTTGCAGGGGCGACGACCGCGCAGATTGATGCAGCGGCGCACGCAGTCATCACGGCTCGCGGCGCCACGTCCAACTTCTTGGGCTATCACGGCTTTCCGGCCGTGAGTTGTGTGTCTGTCAATGAGCAGGTAGTGCACGGGATTCCGGGCGACCTGGTCATTGCCGACGGCGACGTCGTGTCGATTGACTGTGGCGCGGTGGTGGACGGATGGCACTCGGATAGCGCCATCACCGTGATCGTGGGACAGCCGCGCGGGGGACAGGACACCCACCTGGTGGAGCGTACCCGTGAGGCGTTGCGTGCTGGCGTGGCGGCGTTGGCGACTGCGCAGCGACTCGACGAGGTTGCCGCCGCGATCGAAGATGTGGCCGACGCTGCGGGACTGTATCCGCTGATGGGGTTCGTGGGTCATGGCATTGGTACGGCGATGCACCAGGAGCCGGACGTCCTGAACTATCGGACCAAGAGCCGCCTGGCGCGGGTTAAGCCGGGGATGTGCCTGGCAATCGAGCCGATGTTTGTGGTGGGTACTGGCGAGTCCGACGTGCTGGACGACGACTGGACCGTGGTGTCCGCAGACGGCTCGCGGGCCGCGCATTGGGAGCATTCGGTGGCCGTTCATGAGGAGGGCATCTGGGTGTTGACCGAGCCCGACGGTGGAGCGAGCTGGCTGGGGGAGTACGGCATCACCCCCGTGGCTCCCTGACACGCCACCAGATACTGCAATCCGGTTCGCTACGCCGGGGGCCGGGGGCCACGCGCGTTGGGCGCACCCCCCAAACGGGTGCCCCCCATTTGGGGGTAGGAACACCTGGCATACCAGGCGATTTGCCGCGTTTCGTGTGCATATTCTCACAAATGGCGCAGAAAACTAGCGCGGCGATGTGTCCGAAATGTATCAATGAGAGCGAGAACACACAGGAGGGCACCTGGTGAGCGTCGGCCGTGCCGATGCGACATCCACGGTGCCTTCTGGGCTTTCAGGGAGCACCATGGCCAAGGGACTGGCACCAACGCGTTCGAGCGTGGAACGCGAGCTTGACGACGCGGGGCAGCCGCAGTTGCACCGCACCCACATTGCGTTGCTGGCGCAGTCGCGCCATCGCGTCGTGCGAGAAGCGATCGCTCGCCGCGGCGATGTCCCCCTGGGAGTACAGGCAGCGCTAGCCAATGACGACTGGTATGAGGTGCGCGCCGCGATGGCTGCCAATCCGCGTGCCGCCTGGTCGGTGATGGATGCAGCCTCACGCGACCGCCACCACCTGGTGGTGCTTGCCCTGATCTCCAACCCGAGCCTGCCCCATGAGATCGCTCATTCGCTGGTGGAGCACCGCCGGCAGGAGGTGCGCGATGCATTGGCACAACGGCTACGTACGTCACCTCCGGTCAAGCACACGGCAGAACCAGTCGAGGACCGCCTTATCCCCGAGCTACGTGAGCGGGCCGCCTCGTGGGCCGATCACGCTGGCCTGAGCAAGGCCTATGAAGTACCGGGCGAGACGGGCTTCGGCCTAGACGAGGAACGGGCAGCAAGTTTGGGGGCGCAGGCCCGGGCAGCAGCGCCGGTGGCCAGCGGTCAGGCCGTACCGGTAGTCCAGGATGAGCCGGTAGCTCAGGGGGCGTTGCCGGCATCGTCCGCGCCGGTGTTCGAGCCTGAACCCGACGACCCCCTGGAATACAGCGGACACCGCCCAGCTGTGGGCGCATACCCCGAACACGACTTCCTCGTTGTCAGCCTGCCTACCGAGCGTGAACTCGCGCATGCGGCGCCCTCCATTGGCTTCGGCTCTTCCTTCTAACCCACCGTCGTAAGGACTGCGCTCATGGCACTGTCACTCGCTCGCACCAAAAGTGATGACCGCATTCGTGCACGTGACCCCCGTACCGCCCGCACCGAGTTGATTGCGCTGGCCACTCACCGCAGCGCCGAGGTACGCGCGGCTGTTGCATCCCGCCCTGACTGCCCGTTGGGGACGCAACTGTCGCTAGTGCTCGATGACGACGTCCGCGTGCTGGAGGCGTTGGTGTCCAACCCGGCTGCACCGGCGTCCGTACTGGCGCAGTTGGCCTCACATAAGCGCGAACCGATACGCGCCCTTGCCGCTCAACGCCTGCTGGGGGTAAGTCAGCCGGTGTAGTCCGCCAGCGCCGTCCATATTCCGGTATGGCCGATTTGTCGTTTTCCTCACATCTGCTCGAAACTGCCGCCGATGCCGCCTACTGTGTGGTGAGAACTGATCCCACGACGTAGGCGACGGCAAGGAGTGGAGCCCCGATGACAGCACTGCCTCCGGCCCAGGATGCGGCCGCAGATCTGATGCGCGCGGCCGACCCCAACGTCACCGGAAACGACCTGTTGCCACTGGCTGCGCACCGTACCGGCACGGTACGCGCCGCCGTCGCATCCCGAACCGATTGCCCGGTCGGTGCGCTCGTGTCGCTGGGTCATGATCACGACGTCGATGTGCTCCTGGCACTGCTGCACAACCCGCGTACGCCGTCGTCCGTAGTGCGCCACTTGGCCGACCACCGTGACACGCGGGTCAGCGATGCCGCCGTGCAACGCCTGCGCAACGCCTTCCGCTGACCCCAGCGCTTTACCTCACTGTCACCTGATGCTCACCGCGGTGATGCCTGTACCTCATCTGATGGACACCCTGCCCACGTAGCGTCGGCATCGACCACACGCCACGGGTGAGGGGATGCACGTGACACGTCGAGATGGATGGACCGCAATCATGCTGGCAACCTCAGGTATTGCCCTCAGCCCACCGCCGCAGCCCTATCGCGGCGGGCGCGAGTGGCTGGAAGCTACCGATCCACGAACCGACTTCTCGCGTCTGCTGGAGCTGACTACCAGTTCCGATGTTCAGGTGAGAATGGCAGTGGCGAGCCGCCCCACCTTGCAGATGGGGCTGCTCGCAACCCTCGCCTTTGACACACACCCGGATGTGCGGGTGGCAGTGGCTGGAAGTGTGCGCCTGAACCCGGTGGTGGCTGAGGTGCTGTTGGCAGACCGCGACTGGCGAGTACTGCGGGCGCTGGCGCACAATAGTGCAACACCACAGGTCATCATCGAGGCACTGTGTGGGGCCAAACGCCCCGAGGTGCGTCGGGCGGCTCGCCGTCACCTCACCCAGATCGAGTCAGCTCCGGCCCAGCGTCACGTAGCCAACACGTTCCCGATCCTGGTGCAACGGCCGTAATGCTCGTTGGTTGAGAGCACCCCTGGAAATGAAGTAACATTGTCGGTCGGGCGTTTTTGCGCGCCTGAGTACCTGTTCATCGACGTTAGCGGAGTATATGGCCAAGAAAGACGGCGTCATCGAGGTAGAAGGCACCGTGGTCGAGGCATTGCCAAACGCGTCGTTCCGTGTGGAACTGACCAATGGCCACCTCGTCCTCGCCCACATCTCGGGCAAGATGCGCCAACACTACATTCGCATCCTCCCCGAGGATCGCGTAGTGGTGGAGCTCAGCCCCTACGACCTGTCCCGCGGCCGTATCGTCTACCGCTACAAGTAACCCGTCGCCGACGCCCCAGTCAGCGGCGCCGACGGCGAAGGAAAGCCAACCATGAAGGTGAAGCCGAGCGTCAAGCCCATCTGCGATAAGTGCAAGGTGATTCGCCGCAGTGGCCGTGTAATGGTCATCTGCGAAAACCCGCGCCACAAGCAGCGTCAGGGCTAGACGACAACTCAATAAGACCTCGTTCGGAACCGGGAGACCGGAACCCGCGGCTCGGAGGCCGCGGCCCGCACAGCACAACGCGGGAACCCGAGCGTCACACCTCCGACTACTGATGGAGTAGAACACCATGGCACGACTCGTAGGAGTCGACCTTCCGCGCGATAAGCGCATGGAGGTCGCCTTGACGTACATCTATGGCATTGGCCGCACCCGCGCGCAGCAGATTCTTGCTGCCACCGGTGTCAGCCCCGACCTGCGGGTGAAGGACGCGGACGACGACCAGCTCGTCACCCTGCGTGACTACATCGAAGCAAACTTCACCATTGAAGGTGACTTGCGCCGTGAGGTGGCTGCCGACATTCGCCGCAAGGTTGAGATTGGCAACTACCAGGGTCTGCGCCACCGCAAGGGCATGCCCGTGCGTGGTCAGCGCACCAAGACCAACGCCCGTACCCGCAAGGGCCCCAAGAAGACCGTCGCCGGAAAGAAGAAGTAAGCCATGGCCGCTCCCACGCGCAAGCCGCGCAAGAAGATCAAGAAGACCGTCGCTCACGGTCAGGCGCACATCCAGTCGACCTTCAACAACACCATCGTGTCCATCACGGACCCGTCGGGTGCTGTGGTGTCCTGGTCGTCGTCCGGCCAGGTGGGCTTCAAGGGTTCGCGCAAGTCCACGCCCTACGCCGCACAGATGGCCGCCGAGGCCGCTGCCCGCAAGGCGCAGGATGCAGGCATGAGCAAGGTCGACGTGTTCGTCAAGGGCCCGGGCTCGGGCCGTGACACCGCGATCCGTTCGCTGACCGCCGCCGGCCTGGAAGTGACCTCCATCAAGGACGTCACCCCACAGGCACACAACGGCTGCCGCCCGCCCAAGCGTCGTCGCGGTTAGTGGACGTGGCCGACGCTGTGGTCACCACGGCGTCGGCGCCCCACTCGCCTCCACGCGCTCAGGCGCGCCCCGTCCACATAGTCGTTGACACCCGCCGGAACGGACCACCGGAGGGCACGAGCATCAAATAGTGGGTGCTCGGAAAGGAAGAGAAAGTGCTCATTGCACAGCGTCCCACCTTGACCGAAAAGGTCATCTCGGACAACCGCTCACAGTTCTCACTCAAGCCGCTCGAGCCGGGCTTTGGATACACGCTCGGCAACTCGTTGCGCCGCACCCTGCTGTCGTCAATTCCCGGTGCCGCTGTGACCAGCGTGCGCCTGGAAGGCGTGCTGCACGAGTTCACCACCATTGAGGGGGTGAAGGAGGACGTCACGGAGATCCTCCTGAACCTCAAGACGCTGGTGGTCTCCTCGGAGCACGACGAGCCCGTCATCATGTACCTGCGCAAGTCGGGTGCTGGTGCGGTCACCGCGGCCGACATCGCCCCGCCGGCCGGTGTGGAGATCCACAACCCGGACCTGCACATCGCCACCCTCAACTCGAAGGCTAAGTTCGAGGTTGAGTTGACGGTGGAGCGCGGTCGTGGCTACGTGCCCGCTGCACTCAACAAGTCCTATGACGCCGAAATCGGCCAGATTCCCGTCGACTCGATCTACTCGCCGGTGCTGAAGGTGACCTACAAGGTCGAGGCCACGCGTGTGGCTCAGCGCACCGACTTTGACGAGCTGATCCTGGACGTCGAGACCAAGTCCTCCATCTCGCCGCGCGACGCCGTCGCATCGGCCGGCTCGACCCTGGTTGAGCTGTTCTCGCTGGCCCGTAGCCTCAACGAGGCTGCCGAGGGCATCGAGATCGGCCCGTCCGACACGGACGAGTCGCTCGAGGAGGACTTCAACATGCCCATCGAGGACCTGAACCTCACTCAGCGTTCCTACAACTGCCTCAAGCGCGAAGGCATCCACACCGTGGGCGAACTCACGGCGCGCTCTGAGACTGACCTGATGGACATCCGCAACTTCGGCCAGAAGTCAATCACCGAGGTGAAGGAGAAGCTCGCCGAGCTGGGCTTCACCTTGAAGGACGGCGGTCACGATTACGACCCGTCCGTCTCCGGTGTGTACTTCTCCGGCGGCGACGAGTAACAAGGAGAATCACTCACCATGCCTACGCCCTCTAAGGGTCCGCGCCTCGGCGGCGGCCCCGCACACGAGCGTCACATCCTGGCCAACCTCGCACAGTCGCTGTTCGAGCACGGCCGCATCACCACCACCGAGACCAAGGCCAAGCGCCTGCGTCCCTACGCTGAGCGTCTGGTGACGTTCGCCAAGCGTGGCGACCTCGCATCGCGCCGGCGTGTGCTCGGGATCATCTCGGACAAGAGCGTGGTCCACACGCTGTTCACCGAGATCGGCCCCGGCTTTGCCGAGCGTGAAGGTGGCTACACCCGCATCACCAAGATTGGTCCGCGCAAGGGCGACAACGCCCCGATGGCCGTGATCGAGTTGGTGGAGTTCGGTGCCCCCGCCAAGAAGGCAGTCGTGAAGGAAGCCTCAAAGGCTGCCGCGAAGGCTGCACCGAAGGCTGCTGCCAAGGATGCATCCAAGGCCGCTGCCCCCAAGGACGCCCCTGCGGCTGTCGAGGCTGAGACCGACGAGGTCGCCGTCGACGCAGTTGCTGAAACTCCTGCAGGCGACGAGAACTAACCCTCGCGCTCACGCGCACTCAGGCGGGTCCGCATGGCTGAACCGACTCCTGTCACGCAGGATTCAGGTGCCGTGCGGGCCCGCCTTGATCTTTCTTACGACGGCACTGCCTTCTCCGGCTGGGCGACACAGCCGGGGCTGCGTACTGTCCAAGGCACCCTCGAGGCTGCATTGCGCCAGGTGGTGCGCACCCCTGACGGCGTGGGCCTTGACGAGCACCAAGCCCGGCTGACCGTGGCAGGGCGCACCGACGCGGGCGTTCACGCGCGCGCTCAAGTCGCCCATGTAGACATTCCGCACGACGCATGGGTGCACTTGACCGGCCGCTCGTCCCGTACTACTGCCGACGGGCCCCGCACCAGTGCCGACGCGTTGCGGGCCCGATTGACGGGGGTGTTGCCCGACGATGTGGTCATCCATCAGGTCCGCGTCGCCGCCCCCGGCTTCGATGCCCGCTTTTCAGCCACCGAACGCCGCTACGCCTACCGCGTGGCAGACGATCCCGCCCGGCGTGACCCCCTGACCCGCCACCACGTTCTGTGGTACGACGCAGCCGTGGACGTGGAGGCCCTGAATGCGGCGTCGGCCACGCTGACGGGGCTACGTGACTTTGCCGCGTTCTGCAAAGCACGCGAGGGGGCGACCAGTATTCGCCACCTGAAGACCTTCGAGTGGTCGCGGCCACGCGCGGGCGCCGACGCGGGTCTGGTGGTCGCCACAGTACGCGCCGACGCGTTCTGCCACTCGATGGTCCGTTCGCTGGTGGGGGCCGTGCTGGAAGTGGGACGCGGTCGACGTGATCTGGCGTGGCTGGCACGCATCAGCGCCGATACGCGCCGTTCGCAGGCGGTAGCGGTGGCCCCCGCCCACGGCCTCACGCTGGAGCAGGTCACCTACCCGGACGACGCCGAACTCGCCTCCCGCGCCGCCGCCACGCGGGCACGCCGTACGGCCAATGACGTGGGGCAGGCAATACGGTATGAAAGCCCTCGGTAGGTTAAGGTCAGTGCAAACCGGACGAATGCCGTATCGGCGCGCTCGCGTGGGTATCGGCGATACAACGAGGGACGAATGACACTTAGTGATGTTCCCGTCTATCACGGGGGTCTTGTTGTTGCTTGGGGTAGGCAGGGTGGCCCCCCGTACCGCCTCACCTTCACCGAGGATCCCCGGCGTGACCTGTCAGCGCTGGAATGTTCACTGGCGGTGGTTCAGACCTGTGGGGCGTTGTACTCGCTCGAGCGTCAGCGCGAAATTGACGACCGACTGCAACGCGTCCGCGAGCAGGTCGATGACCAGCGCGCGCAATCCGGGACCGGACAGTCGGGGAACATGCGCTCCGGCGACACACACACCCGGTACACGCAACCGGGCCCCAATCCGTCCGCATACGTGGATGCTGTGACGGCACGCATGAATGCGGGGTTGGCACAAGTACGTGCCGCCGTCGAGCAGCTTCATGAGCCCGTAGCCGCTCCGACCGAAGCCGTCGCAGGTAGCACGGAGAAGATCCGAGTGCGCACCCTTGGCGCTGTGGTGGTGGAGGTCGATATCAACGCGGACTACTACCAGCAGGTAGTGCCTGCTCACCTGGGCACGGAGATCACCACACTGCTCAGTGGCCTGCTTCCCCAGCTGTACAAGGAGACGCCATGACGGACATTGCCTGGAACCTGGCCGACCTCGACGCCGACGCACAGACGTGGACCTGCGTCAGCGACCGCCTCAGTGAGATCGCTGAGGTTGTGGGTGACCTGACCGTGTCACCCAATGATCTGATGGGATTTCTCAACTCATCCAGTGCGGCGGCATTGACGTTCACCCGGGCCTTCGAGGAGGTGTCGCGGTTTGCTCGCTCTGGTAGCGCACAGACCCTCGCGGGGGCGACCACGTTAGGCGAAGTTGCCGCCGCGTATCGGGCAAACGAACTGGAAGCAGCTCAGGCGTTTGACGACCTGTGGGAACCGGAATCGTAAGGGAGCCAGAGAACTCATGAGCGTATGTGACATCACGCCCGTGGTGGCGCCGACAATCCCCCAACACAACCAGTGGCAGACCTGGGCTCTAGGCGTCTCGGGTGCCGTGGAGCTGGTCATCGCCCAGCAGGAGAAGGCGGTTGCGGATCTGCAGGGTGCCATCATCATCGTGCAAAGCTGGAGCAAGCAACACATCAGCCCACTCGATCCGCCGTGGGTGGTGCTGGCTAAGGAAGCGTGGAATGTTGCGCTCGAGATCTTGCGCCTGCAACTGGGGCAACTTCAGCAGCACATTCACGACGTGCAGGAGCAAGCGCACGCATGTGGCCAGAAGGTGGCGAACGTACTGGAGAAAATTGGTAACCCGGACGCACTCCTGGCAATGGCTTCCGCGTTGCGGGAAATCTCCGGCACTACCAGCCAGCTCGCCGACGGTGTGAGCCTGACAGAACTGGCAGCGGACAACTCATGGCATGGATCCGCGGCTAGCGCCTACGCCGAACGTGCAGGCGAGCAACGCGACAACGGGCTGGATGATCTAGCAGACAAACTAGAAGCTCTGGCTGAAGCGCTGGAAGGCAACGCGATTGATCAGGCCGAGTTTTGGGATAAAGCCTCCGGAATTGTGATCGATGC
>Ga0222423_1000239_pt1 | contig 46630 bp, 43 predicted proteins | sample 3A0metagenome_FD_182472 | JGI IMG/M metagenome (GOLD analysis project Ga0222423, IMG submission 182472) | Enriched microbial communities from leaf-cutter ant dump, University of Wisconsin, Madison, United States - 3A0 (version 2) | ecosystem: Environmental > Terrestrial > Nest > Insects nest >...
CGGCCTTGAGGCGTTTTTCGCGCTGCTCCAGCGTGACCAGCTCCACCTCGGCGCCCGCGAGTTCGCGGTTGGCGCCCAGCACGTGGTAGCCGCACTGCGGCGACAGCACGGCCGCCTCCTGCACGGAAGCGGATTCGAGCAGCACGTCGTACACGCTGAGTTCGAGCGCACGCTTGTCCACGCCCGAACCCATGGTGGCGTTGCCCTGCGGGTCCAGGTCGACGAGCAGCACGCGCTGGCCGATGGAGGCCAACCCCGCCGCGAGGTTGACGGAGGTGGTGGTCTTGCCGACGCCGCCCTTCTGGTTGGCAATGCAGAAAATCTTGGCCATGTTTACTTGGAGATGGCGAGCTTGATGCCGAAGCCGATCAGGAAGACGCCCGCCGCCTTCTCCAGCGCCCGGCCGATCCGGGGGTTGGCGCGCATGCGCTCGGCCAGGAAGTGCGTGAGCAGCACGGCCGCCAAGCCGTACAGGAAGGTGAGCGCGGCCACCGTGGCGGCCATGACGCCGAAAGTGAGCATGCCCTGGTGGCGCACCGGATCGACGAAGAGCGGGAAGAACGCCATGTAGAACACGATGGCCTTGGGGTTGAGCAGGGTGATGAAGGCCGCCTGCTTGAAGTAGTGGTGCGGCTGGATGGTGAGCACGGGGGCGCTGCCCGGCTTGGCCGTGAGCATCCTGAAGCCCAGCCACGCCAGGTAGGCCGCTCCCAGCCATTGCACGGCATGGAAGGCCGCCGGGTAGGCCGCCAGCAACGCGGCCACGCCTGCCACGGCCAGCCACATCAGCACCTGGTCCGCGGCGATCACGCCCAGGGTGGCGGCCAGCCCGCCCCGGATGCCGCCCTTGCCGGTGGAGGTGATGAGGGCCAGATTGCCAGGGCCTGGAATGGCGAGGAACAGGATGATGGCGGCGACGAAGGCGCCGTAATCTGCAATGCCGAACATGGAATGCCCCCGGGGAATGGAAGGTCGAGTGTACGCGAGGGCCCTGCCCCGCTACGGCCGGGCCAAGGGCGCCGAGGGCCGCATCCAGACGATGCAGCGCTCCGCCTCCAACCCCGGCACGGTGAGCTGTTCCACGTGAAACACCTGCACGCTGGCGGGCAGCGCGGCGAGTTCTTCGGTGGGGTGCTTGCCCTTCATGGCCAGCCAGACGGAATCCGGCCCCAGCGCCTGGCGCGACCACGTGGTGAAGTCCACGAGCGCGGCGAAGGCGCGGCAGCTCACCACGTCGTAGGGGCCCGCCAGGGTTTCGACCCGCGCGTGGATGCCATGCAGGTTGGGCAGGTGCAGCGCGGCGGCGGCCTGCTGGATGAAGGCGGCCTTCTTCGCCACCGTGTCCACGCAGCTCACATCCACCCCGGGGCAGCAGATGGCGAACACCACGCCAGGCAGGCCGCCACCGCTACCCACGTCCAGCAGGCGCTGGCCGCCCTGCCCCGCCAGATGGCGGCGCAGCGGCGCGACGGCGGCCAGGCTGTCGAGCAGGTGGTGGGTGAGCATTTCCTGCGCATCGCGCACGGCGGTCAGGTTGTAGACCTTGTTCCACTTTTGCAGCAGGGCCTGGAAGGCGAGCAGCTGGTCGATCTGCGCATCGCTCAGCACCAAGCCCAGGGCGTCCACGCCCGCGCGCAGCACCTCACGCATCAGCAGCCTCGGGGGTGGTGAAGCCTTGGAAGCCGCCCTTCTTCAGATGCACCAACAGCAGCGAGATGGCGGCGGGCGTAACACCCGAGATGCGCGAGGCCTGGCCCAGCGTTTCGGGCCGGTGCTTCTGCAGCTTCTGGCGCACCTCGATCGACAGGGCCGCCACCTGCATGTAGTCCAGCTCGGCAGGCAGGCGCAGGCTCTCGAAATGCGCGGCGCGCTGCACCTCGTCCTTTTGCCGGTCGATGTAGCCCGCGTACTTGGCGGCGATTTCCACCTGCTCCACCTCGTCGGCGGCCAGGGGAACCGCGGGCTGGTACTTGCCGCCATCGAGCGACAGCAGCGCGGCGTAGCTCACGCCGGGGCGGCGCAGCAGGTCGCCCAGGTTGTATTCGTGTTCGATGCTTTTGCCCAGGACGCGCTCGGATTCGCTCGCAGGCAGGTTGCGCGGGTTGACCCAGGTGGACTTCAGGCGCTCTGTTTCACGTGAAACAGCGTCGCGCTTGCGGCTGAAGGCGTCCCAGCGTGCGTCGTCCACCAGGCCCATGCGGCGGCCCGCTTCGGTCAGGCGCATGTCGGCATTGTCCTCGCGCAGTTGCAGGCGGAACTCGGCGCGGCTGGTGAACATGCGGTAGGGCTCGGTCACGCCCTTGGTGATGAGGTCGTCCACCAGCACGCCCAGATAGGCTTCGTCGCGGCGCGGCAGCCACGCGGCTTCGCCCCGGCATTGCAGCGCGGCGTTCAGGCCCGCAAACAGGCCCTGGGCTGCCGCCTCTTCGTAGCCGGTGGTGCCGTTGATCTGGCCCGCGAAGAACAGGCCCTGGATTTGCCGCGTCTCGAAGCTGCTCTTGAGCGAGCGCGGGTCGAAGTAGTCGTACTCGATGGCGTAGCCAGGGCGCAGGATGTGGGCGTTTTCCAGGCCGCGCATAGAACGCACGAGGTCGTACTGAATGTCAAACGGCAGGCTGGTGGAAATGCCGTTGGGATAGTACTCGTGCGTGGTCAGCCCCTCGGGCTCCAGGAAGATCTGGTGGCTGTCCTTGTCGGCAAAGCGGTTGATCTTGTCTTCCACGCTGGGGCAGTAGCGCGGCCCTACCCCTTCGATCTTGCCGGTGAACATGGGGCTGCGGTCGAAGCCGGAACGGATGATCTCGTGCGTGCGCTCGTTGGTATGCGTGACCCAGCACGACACCTGCCGCGGGTGCATGTCGGCGCGGCCCATGAAGCTGAAGACCGGCACGGGCGAACTCGGAGGCACACCGTCAGCCGAGGGCATGCCATCACCCGGCTGCTCCTCGCATTGGGAAAAGTCGATGGAGCGCCCATCGATGCGCGGCGGCGTGCCTGTCTTCAGGCGGCCCTGGGGCAGTTGCAGTTCCTTCAAGCGCGCCGACAGACTCACGGCCGGCGGATCGCCCGCGCGGCCCGCCGCGTAGTTGTTCAGGCCCACATGGATCTTGCCGTCCAGGAAGGTGCCCGCTGTCAGCACCACGGCGCGCGAACGGAAGCGGATGCCCACCTGCGTGACCGCGCCCACCACGCGGTCGCCCTCCACCATCAGATCGTCCACCGCCTGCTGGAACAGCCAGAGGTTCGGCTGGTTCTCCAGCATGCGGCGGATGGCGGCCTTGTAGAGGATGCGGTCCGCCTGCGCCCGCGTGGCGCGCACGGCAGGGCCCTTGCTGCTGTTGAGGATGCGGAACTGGATGCCGCCCTCGTCCGTGGCCAGCGCCATCGCGCCGCCCAGTGCATCCACCTCCTTGACGAGGTGGCCCTTGCCGATGCCGCCGATGCTGGGGTTGCAGCTCATCTGCCCCAGCGTCTCGATGTTGTGCGTGAGCAGCAGCGTCTTCACGCCCATGCGCGCGGCGGCGAGCGCGGCCTCGGTGCCGGCGTGGCCGCCGCCGACGACGATGACATCAAATTCCTGGGGGTAAAGCATGGAAGGGACCGTGGCTGGGGGAAACCCGCAATTTTCCCACCTTTGCCCATTTCCAGGGCGAAGGCGATGTTTCACGTGAAACCACGCAAGATTCCGCCAGGGGGCCTGTGCTCCAATCCACCCCCATGAAACTCCTCGTCTTCGCGGGCAGCACCCGCCAACAATCGTTCAACCGGCGCCTGGCGCACGTGGCGGCGGGCCTGGCCCGCGAGGCCGGGGCCGAGGTCACGCTGCTGGAACTGGCCGACCTGGACATCCCCATGTACAACGCCGACCTGGAGGCCCAGGGCACGCCCGCCGACGTGCTGCGCCTCAAGGAAGCCATGGACGCCCACCCCGCCTGGGTGATCTGCTCGCCCGAGTACAACGGCAGCTACACGGGCCTGCTCAAGAACACCCTCGACTGGGCGTCGAGCCCCGTGGCCGGCCATCCCGTGTGGAGCAACGGCGATCGCCCCTTCGCGGGCAAGGTGGTGGGCATGCTCAGCGCCTCCAACGGGCGCCTGGGCGGGCTGCGCTCGCAAAGCCACCTGGCGCCGCTGCTCCTGGGCCTGCACTGCTGGCTGGCGCCCAAGGCCCATGCGGTGCACGGCGCAGCCAACGCCTTCGACGCGCACGGCGCGCTCGTCCATGCCCACGACCAGGCGGGCGTGCGCGCGGTGGTGGAGCAGGTGCTCTGGGCCGCCAGGCGCCTGCACGGCTAGGGCCTTCATGGACTGCCGCCCGGGCTGCGGCGCCTGCTGCACGGCGCCGTCCATCTCGTCGCCCATTCCCGGCATGCCCCAGGGCAAGCCCGCGGGCATGCCCTGCGTGCAGCTCGACGCGCAGATGCGCTGCCGCATCTTCGGCAGCCCCGAGCGCCCGGCCGTGTGCGCGGGGCTGCGGCCCGGGCCCGAGATGTGCGGCGGCAGCCAGGGCCATGCCCTGCAGTACCTGGCACGGCTCGAGGCGCTGACGCGGCCCTGAAAGCCGTCCGGGTGTCGTCTGCCCGACAGCGCGGCGCCAGGCACCGGCCTACAGTGGCGGCTCCACCAGGAGACAAAACGCCATGATCGACAACATCCCCTCCCTGCAAGGCCAGGTCAGTCCCGAGGAATGGCAGCTGCGCTGCGACCTCGCGGCCTGCTACCGGCTCGTCGCGCTCTACGGCTGGAGCGACCTCGTCTTCACCCACATCAGCGCCAAGCTGCCCGAGTCGGTGGCGGGCGCGGGCGGGCACCAGTTCCTCATCAACCCCTACGGGCTGATGTTCGAGGAGATCACGGCCTCCAGCCTCGTGAAGGTGGACATGCAGTGCAACAAGCTGCACGACTCGCCCTTCCCCGTGAACCCCGCGGGCTTCGTGATCCACAGCGCCGTGCACGAAGCCCGGCCCGAGGCCGGCTGCGTGCTGCACACCCACACGCGCGCGGGCGTGGCCGTGAGCGCGCAGCAGTGCGGCGTGCTGCCCATCAGCCAGCAGAGCACCTTCGTGCTCGCCTCGCTGGCCTACCACGGCTACGAGGGCGTGGCCTTCCGCGAGGACGAAAAGCCCCGCCTGCAGGCCGACCTGGGCGCCGCCAATTTCCTCATGCTGCGCAACCACGGCCTGCTCACCGTGGGCGCCACCATCGCCGACGCCTTCCTCGCCATGTACACCTTCGAGGCCACCTGCAAGATCCAGCTCGACGCCCAGGCGGGCGGCGCGCTCACGCCCGTGGACCCGCGCATCGTGAGCGGCGTGGCCCAGGCCATGAAGGTGCAGACCGGGGGCCTGGGCGGCGCCTTCGTGTGGCCCGCGCTGCTGCGCAAGGCCCAGCGCGAGGCGCCGGGGTTCGACCATTGACCCCTGCCTGCAAGAAAGGCGCGCAAGGCATAGCATCGGAGGCTTCGTCAACCCTCGGGAACCTTCCATGAAGCTGTACTACTCGCCCGGCGCCTGCTCGCTGTCGCCCCACATCGCCCTGCACGAAGCCGGCCTGGCCTTCACCCCCGTGCTCGCCAGCACCAAGAGCCACAAGCTGCAGGACGGCACGGACTACTACGGCATCAACCCCCTGGGCTACGTGCCCCTGCTCGAACTCGACGACGGCACGCGCCTGCGCGAAGGCCCGGCCATCGTGCAGTACATCGCCGACCAGGTGCCCGCCAAGAACCTCGCGCCCGCCAACGGCACGCTGCCGCGCTACCGCCTGCAGGAATGGCTGACCTTCATCGGCACCGAGGTGCACAAGGGCTTCAGCCCACTGTTCAAGCCCAACACGCCCGAGGAATACAAGCCCATCGTGCGCGAGGCCCTGCTCAAGCGCCTGCAGTGGGTGGACGGCGAGCTGGCCGGCAAGCAGTACCTGATGGGCGAGCAGTTCACCGTGGCCGACGGCTACCTGTTCACCGTCACCAACTGGGCGGGCGCCGTGGGGCTGGACATCTCGGGCCTGGCCCACCTCAACGCCTACCGCGCCCGCGTGTCCGCGCGCCCCGCCGTGCAGGCCGCCATGAAGGCCGAAGGCCTGCTCAAGTAATTATTTGTCCTAGCACAGAACCTGCGCCTTTGCGGGCGTGGGTGCACTGCAGCAAATCCGCAATGGCGTTACCTTGGAGGCTTCCGTGGCCCCGGGCCGCATCCTCCAAGAAAGCCTTGCATGCCCTCTTTGTTCGACCCCCTCCAAGCCGGTGACCTGCACCTGGCCAACCGCATCGCCATGGCGCCGCTCACGCGCAACCGCAGCCCCAACGCGGTGCCCGGCGACCTTACCGCCACCTACTACGCCCAGCGCGCCAGCGCGGGCCTGCTCATCACCGAGGCCACGGCCATCAGCCACCAGGGCCAAGGCTATGCCGACGTGCCCGGCCTGTACGGCACCGAGCAGCTCGACGGCTGGAAGCGCGTGACCGGCGCCGTGCACGCGGCCGGCGGCAAGATCGTCACCCAGCTCTGGCACGTGGGCCGCATCTCGCACACCGCGCTGCAGCCCGGCGGCGGCGCACCCGTCGCGCCCTCGGCCATCCAGGCCAAGAGCAAGACCTTCCTCGTGGACCACGCCACCGGCACCGGCAGCTTCGTGCCCACCTCGGCCCCGCGCGCGCTGGATGCCGGGGAGCTGCCCGGCATCGTCCACGCCTACGCCGTGGCCGCGCGCAGCGCGGTGGAAACGGCCGGCTTCGACGGCGTGGAGATCCACGCGGCCAACGGCTACCTGATCGACCAGTTCCTCAAGACCGGCGCCAACCAGCGCACGGACGACTACGGCGGCGGCATCGAGAACCGGGCCCGCCTGCTGCTCGAAGTCGCACGCGCCGTCGTGGACGCCGTGGGCCCGGGCCGCGTGGGCATCCGCCTCTCGCCCGTCACCCCCGCCAACGACATCGTGGACGCCGATCCGCAGCCGCTGTTCGACTACGTGGCACGCCAGCTCGCGCCGCTGGGCCTGGCCTTCATCCACGTGATCGAGGGCGCCACGGGCGGCCCGCGCGAGCTACCCGAGCGCCCCTTCGACTACGCCGCCTTCAAGGCCGCCTACCGCCACGCGGGCGGCCGCGGCGCCTGGATCGTGAACAACGGCTACGACCGCGCGCTCGCCATGCAGGCCGTGGCCAGCGGCCATGCCGACATGGTCGCCTTCGGCAAGGCCTTCATCTCGAACCCCGACCTCGTGGCCCGGCTGCGCAGCGATGCGCCGCTCAACCCCTGGGACCAGGGTACGTTCTACGGCGGCGGGGCCAAGGGGTATACGGACTACCCGGCGCTGGCCTGAAACTTCAAGCCTTTTAGGCCTCTAGCGCCCGCCCAGCAGGCGCTAGCAGCTATCAAAACAGAAGCATCACTGCGCAGACAGGACCAGCCGCGCGCTCAGCCCCTGCCCGCCCGGCCCGGGGCCCAGCTCCAGCCGCGCGCCGAGCAATTCGGCGTAGCGCGCCACGATGCCCAGACCCAGCCCCGCGCCCTGCCCCAGGCGCTCGCCCTCGCGGCCCTGCGTCCAGCGCTGCTGCAGCTGCTGGCGCTGGGGCGCGGGAATGCCGGGGCCGTTGTCCACCACCGAGAGCACGATGCCGCCGCCCTCGCGCGCCAGCGCCACCGTGACGCGCGGCGCCTCGCCCGTGGCGGGCTGGCCGTAGCGCAGGGCATTGTCGATCAGGTTGCCCAGCACACCCTCGATCAGCAGCGGCTGACCGTGCACAGCCACGGGCTGCTCCAAGCCGAGCGCGCCCAGGTCCACGCCCGCGGCGTCGGCGCGCGGCAGGAAGCGCAGCACCGTTTCGTGCACCAGCTGGTCGAGCTGCACTGCCTGCAGCGGCATGGCGCCGCGCGCCTCGTCGGCCAGGGCCAGGGCCAGGAGCTGGTCGATGAGGTGGCTGGCACGCGCCTCGCTCTGCACGATGCCGCCGAGCTGCTCGCGCCACACGGCCGGGTCCTTGTGCGCCAAGCCATAGCTGGCCAGCGCGCGGATGCCCGCGAGCGGCGTGCGCAGCTCGTGCGCCACGTTGCCCGCGAACTCGTGCTGCGCCTGCACGCCCTGGGCCACGCGGGCCAGCAGGCCGTTCACGGCGGTGCCCAGGTGCTGCAGGTCGCGCGTGGAGGCCTCGACCGGCAGGGGCGCGAGGTCGCGCGCGTCGCGCTGGTCCAGCGCGCGCTGGAAGGCCGCGAGCGGCTGCAGCTCGCTCTGGATGGCGCGGCGCAGCCACAGCGCCAGCACCGCCAGCAGCAGCACCTGCGTACCCAGCGAGTACAGCAGCGCACTGCGCAGGATGATGCTGCGGCTGTGCACGGTCTGAGCGGTGATCACCTCGAACGGCTCGGGCGTGGACAGCTGCAGCCGCACGGCGCGCAGCGCGCGGCCGCGGAACTGGATGTCCGAGAAGCGGTACACGTCCTCGCCGCGCGGCGGGGGCGCGGGCAGGCTGGCATTGCCCGCCAGCAGCGCGCCGTCGCCCCGCAGCACGGCGAAGTACACGGTCTCCACCTGGTCGAACAGCACCGCCTTGACCTCGCGCGAACTGAGCGAGAACTCCAGCCCCTCGCGGCCCTCGCGCACGTTGGCGGCCACGGCGTAGGCATCGTCGAGCAGCGAACGGTCGAACGCGCGCTGCGTGAAGGTGTTGGCCACGAGCGCCGAGGCCACGGTGCCCAGCAGCCAGGTGAGCGCGAGCGGCAGCAGCACGTGGCGCAGCAGGCGCGTGCGCAGGGAGGGCGGCGGCAGCGGCGATGGTGGCGGCGGCGCGGCGCTCACGGGCCCGGCTCCGCTTCGAGCATGTAGCCCAGCCCGCGCAGCGTGCGGATGCCCGCGCCGCTGTCGGCCAGCTTCTTGCGCAGGCGCGAGATGAAGGCTTCGAGCGCGTTGTCGCCCAGGGCCTCGTCGAAGCCCGAGAGCTTTTCCGACAGGGTGCGCTTGCTCACCACGCGGCCCGGCGGCGTCATCAGCTCCCACAGCACCTCGAACTCGCGCGCGGGCAGGTCCAGCGGCGCGCCGTGCAGCGTGAAGCGGCGCGTGCGCCGGTCCAGCACCAGGGCGCCGGCGGCCGTGAGGTCCTGCGTGCCCTGCGCGCGGCGCACCAGGGCGCGCAGGCGGGCCTCCACCTCGTTCAGGTCGAAGGGCTTGCCCAGGTAGTCGTCAGCACCCGCATCCAGCCCGGCGATGCGCTCCTGCGTGCCGTCGCGCGCCGTGAGCACGAGCACCGGCGTGCGGTCGCCGCGCGCGCGCGCCGCGCGCAGGGCCGCGAGGCCGCTGCCCATGGGGCTGCCCTCGCCCGCGTCCTGCGGCAGGTTCAGGTCCAGCAGCACCGCATCGAACGGCTGCACGCACCAGAAGTGCTGGGCCTCGGCCACGTTCGCGGCCACGTCCACGCGGTGGCCCGCATCGGACAGGCTGCGCTGCATCACGCCGCGCAGCACGGCGTCGTCTTCAACGATCAGGATTCGCATGGGGAGAGAAGGCGCTCTACGCATTTCCACGCACCCGCCAGGTCAGGTAGCGGTCAGGCGCGGCGTTCGATAAACGCGGCATGAGCATACGACAACCGTTTCTTCTCCTGGCCGCTCTGGCCTGCGCGCTGCCGCCCGCCTGGGCGCAGGACGGCGGCGCCCAGGCCTGGACCCTCTCCCAGGCCCTGGCCGCCGCGCGCGACAACAGCGACGTGGCCCAGGCCCGCTCCGCCCTGGCCGCCGCGCGCGCCGACGTGCAAAGCGCCGACCACGCGCCCGCCCCCGTGCTCACCGCCAAGGCCTCGCAGATGGACCTGCAGCACGGCCTGGGCCCGGGCAACGTGCTGACCGGCAAGCGCATCGACAAGTCCCTGGGCGTGGACTGGACCTGGGAGCGCGGCGGCAAACGCGGCCTGCGCACCCAGGCGACCCGCAGCGCCGCCGAAGCCGCGCAGGCCGACGTGGAAGACACGCAGGTCCAGCAGCTCCAGGCCGCCCTCGCGGCCTACTACGACCTGATGGCCACGCAGGAAAAGCTGCAGGAAACCACCGCCATCGAACGCAGCGCCGCCGCGCTGGCCCGCATGGCCGACCTGCGCGTGCAGGCGGGCGACGCCTCCGCCCAGGACGCGGCGCGCACCCACATCGAGGCCGAGCGCGTGCAGGCCGACGTGCAGGCCGCCCGGCTCGCGCGCGAGCAGGCCGCGCTCACGCTGGCCCAGCTCACGGCCCAGCACGGCGCGCTGCAGGCCAGCGGCACGGCCTGGCCCGCGCCCACCCCGCCGCAGGAGAGCGCCGCCACCGGCGAGGCCGCGCTCCAGGCCCTGGCCGATGCCCGCGCCGACGTGCGCGCCGCCACCGCCCGCGTACAGGCCGCGCAAGCCGCGCTCGACGGCGCCAGCGCCCTGCGCAAGGCCGACGTGACGCTGGGCGCCTCCCTCGACCACTACCCCGGCACCTCCAACCGCCTGGTGGAGCTGCGCCTGCAGGTGCCGCTGAACTGGGGCTACCGCTTCGAGGGCGAGACCGGCCGCGCCCAGGCCGAGCTGACCCGCGCACAGGACGCGCTGGACAACACCCGCCGCCTGGCCCTGCTGGACCTGCGCCGCCTGCAGCAGACCGCGCAGGCCGCCGCCGCGCGCGCACTGCGCTACGACAGCGGCATCCTGCCGCGCGCGCGCCAGGTGGCCGAAAGCGCCGAGCTGGCCTACCGCAAGGGCGCCCTGCCCCTGACCGACGTGCTGGACGCCCAGCGCACGCTGCGCGCCACCGTGCTGGAGGCGCTGGACGCGCGCGCCGACTACGCCAAGGCCCAAGGCGCCTGGCTGCTGCGCACCCAGCCCCAGGCGCTGCTTCCCTGATTCTTTTCCATCCCGACCATGCCGCATTCCTCCACCCCCTTTCCCCGCCGCGCCGGCTGCGCCCTGCTCGCTCTCTCGCTGGCCTCGGCCGTGCTGCTCCAAGGCTGCAGCAAGGCCGCCGAACCCGCCGCGCCGCCCGAGGCCGCGCCGCCCATCGCCCAGGCCGGCCAACTGCGCTTTCCGCCCGGCCACCCGCAGCTGGCGCTGCTGGGCGTGACCGAGGCGCGCGCCAGCAGCGCCCTGGCCGTGGAGCTGCCCGCCCGCCTGGTGTGGAACGAGGAGCGCACGCAGCGCATCTACCCCGCGTTCGCGGGCCGCGTGACCGCCATCCGCGCCGACCTGGGGCAGGCCGTGAAGGCCGGCGCGCCGCTCGCGCTGCTGGCCTCGCCCGACTTCGGCCAGGCCCAGGCCGACACGGCCAAGGCGCGGGCCGACCAGTCGCTCGCGCAGAAGGCCCTGGCCCGCCAGCGCGAGCTGTTCGACGCCGGCATCGTGGCCCGCAAGGACCTGGAGCAGGCCGAGGCCGACGCCGCCCGCGCCCAGGCCGAGGTGGCCCGCGCGAGCGCGCGCACCAGCCTCTACGGCGGCGGCGGCGCGGTGAACCAGCAGCTCGCCGTCACCGCCAGCATGGGCGGCGTGGTGGTGGAGCGCAACCTCAACCCCGGCCAGGAAGTGCGCACCGACGGCGCGGGCCCCGCGCTCTTCGTGGTGACCGACCCGTCCACGCTATGGGTGCAGATCGACGCGCGCGAGAGCGACCTGGCCTCGCTGCGCCCGGGCGACGCCTTCACGCTGCAGGTGGCCGCCTACCCGGGCGCCACCTTCGAGGGCCGCGTGACCGCCACGGCCGACACCATCGACCCCGTCACGCGCATGATCAAGGTGCGCGGCGCCGTGCCCAACGCGGACCGCCGCCTCAAGGCCGAGATGCTGGCCACCGCGCGCGTGCAGGCCGCGCGCAGCACCGGCTGCATGATCCCGGCCGCCGCCGTCACGCTCAACGGCACCACGCACACCGTGTACGTGCAGCGCGAGAGCGGCGTGTTCGAGCCGCGCACCGTCACCCTGGGCCATGAAGGGCCCAAGGAGGTGGAGGTCACCCAGGGCCTGGCCGCGGGCGAGAAGGTGGTCACGCAGAACGTGCTGCTGCTGGCGCGCCAGTTCGCGCTGGCGCAGGAGGCGGGCGCGCCGGCCGCAGGCGGCCAGGACGCAGGCAAGGACACCGCCCAATGAAGCGCCTCATCCACTACGCGCTGCACCAGCCGCTGTTCATCGTGCTGGGCGTGCTGCTGTTCGCCATGGCGGGCGTGATCGCGTTCAAGAACCTGTCGGTCGAGGCCTTCCCCGACGTGACGGACACGCAGGTCACCATCATCGCGCTCTACCCCGGCCGCGCCGCCGAGGAGGTGGAAAAGCAGGTCACGCTGCCGATCGAGGTGGCGCTCTCGGGCCTGCCCAATTCCATCCGCGTGTTCTCGCACACACAGTTCGGCCTGTCGTTCACCGTGGTCACCTACGACGACGCAGCCAACGTCCACCTCGCGCGCCAGCAGGTGATCGAGCGCCTGCGCGGCGTGGACCTGCCGCCGGGCGTGGAGGCCGACATCGCCCCCAACGCCACGCCCGTGGGCGAGATCATGCGCTACCGCCTCAAGGGCGACGGCCAGTCCACCACCGAGCTGCGCAGCACCGAGGACTGGGTGGTCGAGCGCGCGCTGCGCCAGGTGCCCGGCGTGGCCGACGTGGTGGCCATGGGCGGCTCCATCAAGCAGTACGAGGTGCAGCCCGACCTGGACAAGCTGCGCGCGTACAAGCTCACCTTCGAGAACCTGCTCGACGCGCTGGGCCGCGGCAACGCCAACGCGGGCGGCAGCTACGTGGCCCAGGGCACGCAGCAATACGCCATCCGCGGCATCGGCCTGCTGCAGTCGGCCGAGGACATCGGCCGCATCGTCGTGGCCGCGCACGGCGGCACGCCGGTGCTGATCCGCGACGTGGCCCAGGTCAAGGTGGGCGCCGTGCCGCGCCTGGGCACCGTGGGCCAGGACGACGACGACGACGTGGTCACCGGCATCGTGGTCATGCGCAAGGGCGAGAACCCCAGCGTGGTGCTCAAGGACGTGAAGGCCAAGATCGCCGACCTGAACGCGCGCGGCCTGCCGCCCGGCGTGCAGATCGTGCCCTTCTACGACCGCACCTGGCTCATGGACAAGACGCTCACCACCGTGTTCCACAACCTCGTGGAAGGCGCGCTGCTGGTCTCGCTGGTGCTGTACCTCTTCCTGTCCAACCTGCGCGCCAGCCTGGCCGTGGTGGTGGTCATCCCGCTGGCGCTGCTGGCCACCTTCATGGGGCTCAAGGTGATGGGCGTGCCCGCCAACCTGTTGAGCCTGGGCGCGATGGACTTCGGCATCATCGTGGACGGCGCGGTGATCGTGATCGAGAACATCATGCACCGCCTGTCCGAGCGCGGCGAGGACATGGACGAGCGCGACCGGCGCGACACCATCATCGAGGCCGCGAGCGAAGTGGGCCGCCCCACGCTGTTCTCCATGCTCATCATCATCGCCGCGCACATCCCCATCTTCGCGCTGCAGCGGCACGAAGGGCGCATCTTCCAGCCCATGGCGCTATCGGTCACCACGGCCCTCGTCGGCTCGCTGATCTTCTCGCTCACCCTGGTGCCGCTGCTGGCCTACTGGATGCTGCGCCGCCGGCTGCCGCACGGCGACAACCGCGTGGTGACCGGCGCCAAGCGCCTGTACGCCCCGGTGCTCGACTGGGCGCTGGCGCGCCGGCGCACGGTGGTGGTCATCTCGCTGGCCGTGTTCACCGTGGCGCTGGCGGCCGCGTCGCGCCTGGGCTCGGAGTTTCTTCCCGAGCTGGACGAAGGCACCATCTGGGTCAACCTGCGCCTGCCCGCCAGCGTCTCGAACGACGAAGCCGCGCGCATCCTGCACCAGGTGCGCAAGGCCCTGCACACCGTGCCCGAGGTGCGCACCACCGTGTCGAAGGCCGGGCAGCCCGAGGACGGCACCGACCCCAAGACCATCAGCATGGCCGAGGTCTTCGTGGACGTGAAGCCCGCCGAGCAATGGCGCCCCGGCCTCACGCACGAGCAGCTCATCGACGAGATGGACCGCGCCGTCTCCGCCATCCCGGGCCTGGAGCCCGCGTTCTCGCAGCCCATCCGCGACAACGTGCTCGAATCCATTTCGCAGATCGACGGGCAGATCGTCATCAAGGTCTCGGGCGACGACCTGGCCGAGCTCAAGCGCGTGACGCAGGGCATCGAGCACGAGATCAAGCAGGTGCCCGGCGTGTACCGCGCCGAAATCGACCGCCTGGGCGACCTGCCCCAGCTCGTGATCGACATCGACCGCGACCGCGCCGCGCGCTACGGCCTGAACGTGGGCGACGTGCAGGACGTGATCGAGGCCGCCCTCGCGGGCAAGGCCACCACCAGCCTGTGGGAGGGCGAGCGCAAGTTCGCCGTGGCCGTGCGCCTGCCCGAGGACCGGCGCGCCATCGCCAACCTGCCGGGCACACCCATCGCCACGCCCGACGGCGGCTACACCACCCTGGGCGCCGTGGCGCGCATCCACGAGACCACGGGCGCCATGAACATCGCCCGCGAGAACGGCAGCCGCACCATGGCCATCGGCATCTTCATCAAGGACCGCGACATGGGCTCGGTGGTGAAGGACATGCAGGAGCGCGTGCAAAGCCGCGTGCAGCTGCCCCAGGGCTACCGCGTCACCTGGTCGGGCGAATTCGAGAACCAGGAGCGCGCGATGAAGCGCCTCTCGGTCGTGGTGCCCATCTCGCTGCTGCTCATCTTCGTGCTGCTGTTCGACGCCTTCAAGTCCTTCAAGACCGCCACGCTCATCCTCATCAACGTGCCGCTCGCGCTCATCGGGGGGTTCATCGCGCTGTGGGCGTTCGGCATCCCGCTGTCGGTGTCGGCGGCCATCGGCTTCATCGCGCTGTCGGGGCAGGCGGTGCTCAACGGCGTGGTGATGCTGTCGGTGTTCCAGCAGCTGCAGTCCGACGGGCTGAGCGTGCCCGAGGCCGTGCGCCAGGGCTCCATGCAGCGCCTGCGCACCGTGCTCATGACCGCGCTGCTCGCCATGCTGGGCCTGCTGCCCATGGCCCTGTCGCACGAGATCGGGGCCGAAACCCAGCGGCCCCTGGCCATCGTGGTGATCGGCGGGCTGGTCACCGCCACGCTGCTCACGCTGGTGGTGCTGCCCGCGCTGTACGTGTCGTGGTTCGGCCCGCGCAAGGGCGCGTCCGTTCCAGCCCCGGCAGAAGCCGCGCCGTGACCACGGCCGCCCTGCTGCTGCACGGCCTGTGCAGCACGCCCGACGAGCTGCTGCCCGTGCAGCACGCGCTGCGCGCCGCGGGCTGCACCGTGGTGGCGCCGCACATTCCCGGCTATTCGTTCGACCCGCACGCGGCCCGGCAGCACGCACAGCCCTGGAGCGCCTGGGTCGAGGCCATCCGCGCGCACGCCGCCGCCCTGCGCCGCGGCCACGAGCGCGTGGCGCTGGTGGGTATCTCGGCCGGCGCATCGCTGGCGCTGGGCGCGGCCATCAGCGGCGTGGAGACCGATGCCATGGTGCTGCTGTCCACCACGCTGCGCTTCGACGGCTGGGCCATCCCACGCACCCAATGGCTGCTGCCGCTGGCGCTGTACACGCCGCTGGGCCGCTGGTGGAGCTACCGCGAGAAGACACCCTACGGCGTGAAGAACGAGCGCGTGCGCGCCTGGATCGAACGCGAGCTGGAGCAGCGCCGCGTCTCCAGCGCGGGCGCCGCCGTGCTGGGCGTGGGCCATTTGCGCGAGCACGACCGGCTCCTGCGCCACGTGCGCCGCCGCCTGCCCCAGGTAGGCTGCCACCGCGTGCTGGCCATCCATGCGCGCGAGGACGAGGTGGCCAGCCCCGGCGCCAATCTGGCGCTGCTCGAGCGGGGCCTGGGCGCGCAGCGCCTGCGCACGCTCATCGTGGACAACAGCTACCACATGGTGTCCATCGACAACGACCGCACGACGGTCGCACGTGAAACCGCTGCCTTTGTGACCCACTGAATGGAGGAGGGCCCCGCCATGAACCAGGATATCTACGGCAAGCTCGCCGAACTGCTGGAGCAGAAGTTCCAGCTCGACCCCGCCCGGCTCACCCCCGGGACCACGCTCGAAGACCTGGGCCTGGACTCGCTCTCGCTCATGGACTTCGTGTTCAACGCCGAGGACGCCTATGGCCTGCGCATTCCCGAGGAACTGCTCGACCCGCGCCAGGGCGGCATCACGCTCGCCCACGTGTGCGGCGTGATCGAAGGGCAGCTCGCCGAAAAAGCCGCGAAGGCCACCGCGTGAACGCCCGCGCGCGCGTGACCGGCTACGGTTTCGTGACCCCGCTGGGGCACACCGTGGCCGGGTTCGACGCGCACCTTTTCGAGGGCCGCTCCGCCGTGCGCGCCCACACGCTCACGGTGCCGGGCCAGCCCGATGCGCTGGCGGCCGTGGCGGCCTGCGCATTCGACGAGGCCGCACAGCGCGCACCCTCGCGCCTGCCCATGGACCGGGGCACGGCGATGGCGCTGGCCGCCGCCGAATCGGCGGTGTGCAGCGCCGCGCTCGAAGGCGCCGACCCCGAGCGCCTCGGCATCTTCTGGGGCAGCGGCATGGCCGGCGCGGCCACGTTCGAGGCCACCTGCCGCGCGCTCTACGCCGAGCAGCGCCGCATGCGCCCCACCACGGTGCCCACCACCATGCCCAACGCGGCGGCGGCGGAACTCGCGCTGCGCTTCGGCGCGCGCGGCGCGGCGCTCACCTATGCCTGCGCCTGCGCGTCATCGGCCGTCGCCATCGGCGAAGCCCTGCGTGCCTTGCGCGCGGGCTGGATCGACGTGGCCATCGCGGGCGGCCACGAGGCCCTGCTCGCTCCCGGCGTCATCGCCAGTTGGGATGCCATGCGCGTGCTCGCTGCGGTGCGCACCGCAGCCGATGCGGCGCACGCCTGCCGCCCGTTCGCCGCCCGCCGTACGGGCTTCGCGCTGGGCGAAGGCGCCGCCGCCCTGGTCCTGGAAACCGAGGCCCACGCGCGGGCGCGCGGCGCGGACTCTGCACTGTTCCTCGCGGGCTACGCCACCAACTGCGACGGCATGCACATCACCAACCCCCATGCCCCCGGCCAGGCCCGCGCCCTGCGCGCCGCGCTGCGCGACGCGGGCATCACCCCCGGCGACGTGGGCTACATCAACGCCCACGGCACCGCCACCATGGCGGGCGACGCCGCCGAGGCACAGTCCGTGGCCGAGGTATTCGGCGCCCACACGCCCATCAGCTCGACCAAGGCCATCCACGGCCACCTGCTGGGCGCGGGCGGCGCGGTGGAACTGGTGGCCACCCTGCGCGCGCTGCACGAGCGCCGCCTGCCGCCCACGGCGCACCTGGACATGCCCGACCCGGCCTTTGCGCTCGACCTGGTGCAAAGCGCCCGCGCCGCACCGGACCTGCGCTACGTGGTGTCCAACTCGTTCGCCTTCGGCGGCACGAACGCGGTGATCGTCGCGGGCCGCGAAGGCTGAAAACTTCAGCCAAAACGGCCTCCAGCCCAGGCGCAGTGCGCACCTGCAGCTATGGTTTTTATAGAGCAATGCCCTTCAGGCCGTCAGGCGCGGCGCCATCGCACCGTCGTCCAGGCGGAACTGCCGCACCACCTGCGTGAGGCGCGCGGCCTGCTCGCGCAGGGATTCGGCGGCGGCGGCCGACTGCTCGACCAGGGCCGCGTTCTGCTGCGTCATGCGGTCGATCTCGCCCACCGACTCGTTCACCTGGCCGATGCCCGAAGCCTGCTCGGACGCCGCGGCGTTGATCTCGCCGATGATGTCGCCCACGCGCTGCACGCTGGCGACGATCTCCTTCATGGTGCCGCCTGCGTCCTCCACGTGGCGCACGCCGCCGTCCACGGCCGTCACGCTGTTGTGGATCAGGCCCTTGATCTCGCTGGCCGCCTGGCTGCTGCGCTGCGCGAGGCTGCGCACCTCGCCCGCCACCACGGCGAAGCCCCGGCCCTGCTCGCCCGCGCGCGCGGCCTCGACGGCGGCGTTGAGCGCGAGGATGTTGGTCTGGAACGCGATGGAGTCGATCAAGCCGATGATGTCGCCGATCTTGCGGCTCGAGGCCGAGATCTCCTGCATGCTCGACACCGCCTGCTGCACCACGCTGCCGCCACGCCCGGCCTCGCCCGAGGCCGAGGCGGCGAGCTGGTTGGCCATCTGCGACGAAGACGCCGTCTGCTGCACCGTGGCGGTGAGCTGCGCGAGCGAGGCCACGGCCTCCTGCGCGTGGCTGGCCGTCTGCTCGGTGCGCGCGGACAGGTCCTGGTTGCCCGTGGCGATCTCCTGGCTGGCCGTGGCGATGTTGCCGCTCGCGTCGCGCACCTGGGCCACGATGGCCGCCAAGCCGTGCTGCATGTCGGCCAGCGCGCGCAGCAGGTCGGCCACCTCGTCGCGGCCGTCGGTGGCGATGGGCTGCGACAGGTCGCCACCCGCAATGGCCTGCGCGGCCTGGCGCGCGCGCTCCAGCGGCCGGCAGATCGACTGCATGTTCAGCAGCGTGAGCGGCACCACCACCGCCACGGTGATCACCACGGCCAGCACGAACAGCCACTGCGTCTGCTTGGACACGCCGCGCTGCTGCGTCACGACCTGCTCCACTTCCTTGCGCAGGTTGGCCTCGAGCTGGTCCATGAGCTTGTCGGCCTCACCGAACTCGGCCACCGCCTTGGCGCTCATGCGGTTGGCGATGGTGGCGGTGTCGTAGCCACCCGCCTCGAGCTGGCGCGCCACGTGGGCGAACTGGTCGCGGTAGCTGTCCAGGCGCTTGCCGATGTCACGCACGATGGCGCCGTCGGCATCCCCGTCCGCCGCGGCGAAGCTGCCCGTCACCTTCTTGGCCCGCTCCAGGCTCGCCATCCAGCGCTCGTGGGCCTGCTTCACGGCCTCGGGCTTCTCGTACTGGATGATCATGTCCTTCTCGTACTGGCGGATCGCGCCCATCGCGCCGCGCAGCTCCCCCAGGTGGCTGGTCTTGGCGAACGAGTGCGTCATGAAATCCTCGCTCATGCCGTGGATGCGGAACATGCCCAGCATGCCCGCGCTGCCCAGCAGCCCCAGCAGCCCCAGAACGACGGCAATCGCCCCCAGCATCCGCAGGCGGATGGTGAATTGCCGCATGAGTGCAAAAACATTCATGTCCGTTTTCTCCTTGTCATCCTGGGGCCCCGGCCGGAAGCCCACACAATTTGCAACAAAACGTTGCGTAAAAACCCTGCAGTTTGCCAGACATAACGCATGCGCGGGTACGTATTTGTCACATGCGCCAGCGCTTGAGGAGCAGCGCGTTCGCCATCACGCTGACCGAGCTCAGCGCCATGGCCGCGCCCGCCACCACCGGGCTCAGGTAGCCCAGCGCCGCCAGCGGAATGCCCGCCACGTTGTACGCGAAGGCCCAGAACAGGTTCTGGCGGATCTTCACCACCGTGCGGTGCGAGATGTCGAGCGCCGCCGCCACCAGCCGCGGATCGCCGCGCATCAGCGTCACGCCCGCGGCGTGCATGGCCACGTCGGTGCCGTTGCCCATGGCCAGGCCCACGTCGGCGGCGGCCAGCGCGGGCGCGTCGTTCACGCCGTCGCCCACCATCGCGACCACCGAGCCATCGGCCTTGAGCCGGGCGATGGCGTCGGCCTTGCCGCCAGGCAGCACCCCAGCCATGACCTGGTCCTCGGGCAGCCCCAGGCGGCGGGCCATGGCACAGGCCGCGCCCCGGTTGTCGCCCGAGACCATCACGGCGCGCACGCCGCGCGCCTGCAGGGCGGCCAGCGCCTCGCGCGCGCCGGGCTTGGGCTCGTCGCCAAAGGCCAGCAGGGCATACACGGCCAGGCCTTCGGCCGTGCGCCCGGCCAGGGCGGACACCGTCGCGCCCTGGGCCTGCAGCGCGGCGGCGCGCTCCTGCCACGCACCCAGCGGTGCGCCCAATTCCTCCATCCAGCGCAAGCTGCCCACCAGGTAGCCTCGGGCATTCACCACGCCCTCGGTGCCCCGGCCCGGCACGGCGCGCACGCCTTCGGGTTCGGCCACCGGTATGCCGCATTCCCGCGCGGCGGCCACCACGGCGCGGGCCAGCGGGTGTTCGCTGCCGCTTTGCACGCTGGCCGCGGCCGCCAGCAGCGCGGCTTCGTCCTGCCCCGGCGCCGCCTCGAAAGCCAGCAGCCGCGGCTTGCCCACGGTCAGCGTGCCGGTCTTGTCGAAGGCCACCACGTTCACGCGGTGCGCCAGCTCCAGCGCCTGCGCGTCCTTGATCAGGATGCCGTGCCGGGCCGCCACGCCCGTGCCCGCCATGATGGCCGCGGGCGTGGCCAGCCCCAGCGCGCAGGGGCAGGCGATCACCAGCACCGCCACGGCGTGGACCAGCGCCGGCTCGAAGCCCGCACCCGCCGCCAGCCAGCCCAGCAGCGTGGCCAGCGCCACCGCCAGCACCACGGGCACGAAGACGGCCGAGGCCTTGTCCACCAGGCGCTGGATCGGCGCCTTGGCGGCCTGCGCGTTCTCCACCAGGCGGATGATGCGCGCGAGCACCGTTTCGGCGCCCACGGCCGCCACCCGCATCACGATGCGCCCGTCGCCGTTGATCGAGCCGCCGGTCAGGGCCGCGCCCGCCTCGCGCGCCACGGGCAGCGGCTCCCCCGTGAGCATGGACTCGTCCACCTGCGTGCGGCCTTCGAGCACCTCGCCGTCCACGGGAATGCGCTCGCCCGGCCGCACGGCCAGGCGGTCGCCCACCATCACCTCGCGGATGGGCACGTCCACCTCGCCGTCACGCCCCATCAGGTGCGCCACCTCGGGCCGCAGTGCGTGCAGCGCGCGGATGGCTGCCGTGGTCTGGCGCTTGGCCCGCGCCTCGAGCCACTTGCCCAGCAGCACCAGTGTCACCACCACGGCCGAGGCCTCGAAGTACAAATGCGGCGCGTGCCCCGGATGCGCGTTCAGCCACAGCCACACCGACAGGCCCCAGCCCGCCGACGTGCCGATCGCCACCAGCAGATCCATGTTGCCCGACAACGCCTTGGCCGCATGCCAGCCCGCCTTGTAAAAGCGCGCGCCCAAAATGAACTGCACGGGCGTGGCGAGCAGGAACTGCACCCAGGCGGGCAGCATCCAGTGGCGGCCGAACAGGTCGCCCGCCATGGGCAGCACCAGCGGCGCCGACAGCGCCAGGCCTAGCGCCACGGGCAGGAAGCCGGCCCAGGGCGACGGGTCTTCCTCCTGCGCCTGCTCCTCGGCCGCGCGCGGCTCGTAGCCCGCGTCGCGCACGGCGCGGCGCAGCAGAGCGTCCATGCCGCCGGCCGCATCGAAGACGATGTGGGCCCGCTCGGTGGCGAGGTTGACGGTAGCATCCCGCACGCCGGGCACCTTGCGCAGCGCGCGCTCCACGCGGCCCACGCAGCTCGCGCAGGTCATGCCGGCAATGCCCAGGTCCAGGGTCTCGGAAGGCGGGGAAAGTGTGTTCATGGGCTCGACCGTAATCTTTGACACCATGGCAAGGTCAAGCCTTGAGCTGCATCAAGCTTCCCTTCCTGCGCAGGTTTTGCGGGAACCCTTGACCTTGCCACCGTGTCAACGTTCATGATTCCACCGTCATCCACCATGAGGAGCCCCTCCATGCAATACACCCTCCAAGTCCAGGGCATGACCTGCGGCCACTGCGAACGCAGCGTCACCCAGGCCGTGCAGCGCCTCGACCCCGCGGCCACCGTGCGCATCGACCGCGCCCAGGGCCAGGTCGTGGTCGAAAGCACCGAGCCCCGCGCCGCGCTGGCCGCCGCCATCGCCGAGGAAGGCTACACGGTCGCCCCATGAATGACAAAGCCCTGCCCTGGCCCGTGCCTATCGGCACCGCCGCGCAGCGCGCCGGGGTCTCGGCCCGCATGGTGCGGCACTACGAGTCGCTGGGCCTGCTGCCCCCCGTGGCGCGCACCGGCAGCGGCTACCGCCAGTACACCGAGGCCGACGTGCACGCCCTGCGCTTCATCCGCCGGGGCCGCGACCTGGGCTTCTCGATGGACGAGATCGCCGCGCTGCTCGGCCTGTGGCAGGACAAGCACCGCGCGAGCAGCCAGGTCAAGCGCATCGCCCAGGCCCACATCGACGACCTGGGCCAGCGCATCGCCGCCATGCAGGCCATGCAGCGCACGCTGCAGTCGCTGGTGCACTGCTGCCAGGGCAATGACCGGCCGGACTGCCCCATCCTCGACGATCTGGCGAACCAGTAAGCATCAAAATAGCCTCCAGCGCCCACCCAGCAGGCGCTAGCAGCTATCAATTCAGGAGTTTTCATGACCCAGCCCCTGCTCCTCACCCGCCAGGGCGCCATCGCCACGCTGCAGTTCAACCGCCCCGAGGCCATGAACGCGCTGGACCTGCCCACCGCACAGGCGCTGCTGACCGCCGTGAAAGCCATCGCGCAGGACGCCGGCGTGCGCGCCGTGCTGCTCAAGGGCGCGGGCCGGGCCTTCGTGGCCGGAGGCGACCTGGCCACGCTGCGGGCCGACCCAGTGCAGGGCGCCCAGAACCTGCTCGGGCCGCTCAACGAAGCCCTGGTGCTGCTGCAGGGCCTCGACGCCCCCGTTATCGCCCAGGTGCATGGCGCGGCGGCGGGCGCGGGGCTGTCGCTCATGCTGATGTGCGACTTCGTGCTCGCGGCCGATGGCACCAGATTCAACCTGGCCTACATCAACCTCGGCACGAGCTGCGACGTGGGCGCTTCCTGGGCGCTGCCACGCCTCGTGGGCCTGCGCCGCGCGCTGGAGATCGCGCTGCTCGGCGAAAACTTCACCGCCGGCGACGCGCTGCGCCTGGGCCTCGTCAACCGCGTGCTGCCCGCCGCCGAACTGGAGGCCGCCGCACAGGCCTTCGCCGGGCGCATCGCCAGCGGCCCCACGGTGGCCTACGGCCACATGCGCCGCCTGATGCGTGACAGCCTGGACCGCGGCCTGCCCGCGCAGCTCGCGGCCGAGGCCGCCGCGTTCGACGCCTGCGCCCACACGGACGACCTGCGCGAGGGCATCGAGGCCTTCTTCGCCAAGCGCAGGCCGCAGTTCAGCGGCCGGTAACGGCGCCTTGCCTGCTCATTTGTAGAACGCTTCCACCGCGCCCTTGAGCGTGAGCAGCAGCGGCCGGCCCTTGCGGTCCACCGTCTTGCCCGCAGGCACCTTGATCCAGCCTTCGCTCACGCAGTATTCCTCCACGTCGAAGCGTTCCTTGCCGTTGAAGCGGATGCCCACGTCGTGCTCGAACACGGCGGCCACGTGGTGGGGGCTGCGCGGGTCGATGCTCAGGTGGTCGGGCAAGGCGGGGCGGGTGGTATCGGTCACGGTCGTTCTCGGCAAAAGCTGGCATTGTCCCCTACACGGGGCTGTGGATAACACTGGGTGCGCTGGCGGGACAAGCACCCACTTGTACACAGCGCAAGGCGGCCGCGCCATGTTGTCCCCAATCGGCAGCGCCGCCGCCCCTGGCTCCATGCACAGGCTTCGCATGCGCGCAAATCCTTGCCAGGGCAGAGAAAAACCCGGTTGTCCACAGCCACCGGGCACCCTCTACTACTACCACTATCTTGAAATATTGAAGACAAGGGAGAAGTAGCAGGGGGCTTTTTTCAGCGCAGCATGGCGTAGCCCACGCCGATGGCCGCCGCCAGCCCCACCGCGTCGGCCACCAACGCGCAGGCCAGCGCGTGGCGCGTGTGCTTCACCCCCACGCTGCCGAAGTACACGGCCAGCACGTAGAAGGTGGTTTCTGTCGAGCCCTGCACGATGGCGGCCAGGCGGCCCGCGAACGAGTCCACGCCGTGGGTCTGCAGCACGTCGATCATCAAGCCCCGCGCGCCCGCGCCCGAGAGCACCTTCATCAGCCCCACGGGCAGGAAGGCTGTGTCGAACCCTGCCCAGGCCACCACGGCGCCCACCGCGCCCAGTACCGCATCCATGCACCCCGCCGCGCGGAACACGCCGATGGCCGCCAGGATGGCGATGAGGTAGGGCACGATCTGCACAGCCACGCCAAAGCCCTCCTTGGCGCCGTCGATGAAGGCCTCGTACACGTTCACGCGCCGCGCGCAGCCCGCCAGCAGGAAGAGCAGCACCACGCCCAGGACGGCCGCCGCGCCCGTGGCGCCCGCGATGCTGGCCGCCTGCTCCGCGGGCAGCCGCGCCAGCGCCGCCACGGCCGCCGCGAGCAGCCCGCCCGTGGCCAGCAGGGGCACGAGAAAGCGCGCGCGCCACAGCGGCAGCCGCTGGCACACCGCCACGGCCAGCACGCCCGCGAGCAGCGAGATGAAGGTGACCAGCAGCGTGGGCAGGAAGATGTCCGCCGCATTGAAGCCCGCGCCCAGCCCCTGCTTGAGCGCCACGCTCTGGCGGATGGCGATGACCGAGGTGGGGATCAGCGTGAGCCCGGCCGTGTTCATCACCACGAACATGATCTGCGCGTCGCTGGCCGTGCCCGCGGGCCGGGTGTTGAGCGTCTGCAGCTCGCGCATGGCCGCCAGGCCCAGGGGCGTGGCCGCGTTGTCCAGCCCCAGCAGGTTGGCCGAGATGTTCATGGTCATGGCCCCCTGCGCCGGATGGCCCTGCGGCACGCCGGGGAACAGGCGGCGCAGCACCGGGCCGCCCAGCCGCGCGAGCAGCTCCACCATGCCCGCGCACTCGCCCACGCGCATGATGCCCAGCCACAGCGCCATCACCCCGGCCAGGCCCAGCGCGATCTCGAAGCCCGAGCGCGCGCCGTCGAACAGGGCCGTGAGCAGCGCCGTGAAGATGCCCGCATCCCCCAGCAGCCAGCGCGCCACCGCCGTGGCAAAGGCCGTGGTGAACAGACCGACCCAGACCCAGTTCAGTGCCATGGCGGCTCAGAGAGCGTCAGAAAGGCGCGTTTCCGGGATCGGTGTCCACGGGCGGTTGGGCCGGGCCGGTGACCGTGCCGCTGCGCTTGGAGGGTGCGCTGCCCGCCGCCACGGCCGCCTGCGCCTCGGCCACGCCCGAGCGGCCCTCGCCGCCCAGCGCCTCGACCAGGTCGGGGATCAGCTTGGCCAGCTCGCCCGTGGCGATGGCCACGTCGGTGTCGAAGCCCTGGTCGTCGCTGGCCTGGCCCTCGAACACGCTGTCGAGGAAGGCGATCTTCTTGAGCTGCAGCCCCTCGGTGAGCACGAAGGACACGCGGTCGTCCCAGGTCAGCGCCAGCTTGGTGGGCATCTTGCCCGCCTCTATGTGGGCACGGATCTCGTCGATGTCGAGCGGGTGGCGCGCATAGCGCACCACGGCCTTGGCCTCGTCGGCGCTTTTCAGCTCGCACTCGCGGTCCACGGTGAAGCCCACGGGCGGCTCCTGCTCCTTGAGCCAGTGCGCCATCGCGGCCTGGGGCGAGGTCTGCGTGTCGAGCAGCGCCACGGCGAAGCCGGGCAACAGCTCCACGAGCAGGCTCACCACCTCGTCGGCACGGCCCTGGCTGCCCGTGTCGAGCACCAGCGTGCGCGCCTCGCGGTCGATCCACACCCACATCGAGCCCTGCTTGGTGAAGGCCATGGGCAGCAGGTCGAGCTTGGCCTCGTCCTTGAGTTCACGGCTTTCCTTCTTGCCGGGCTTGCGGCCCGTCTCCTGCTCGATGCGCGCAGCCTTTTCCTTCACCTTGCGCGCCAGCACGCTGCCGGGCAGCATCTTGGCCTCGGTCATGTAGCGCAGCACCCATTGGCCGCCCACGCTTTCGGCCAGCGCACCATGCTGCTCGCCGCGCGGCGGCACGAAACCCACGGATTTTTCCTGCGTGGCGCCGCACTCGGCGAACGGCGCCTTGGCCAGCGCCTCTTCCAGTTGCTCCAGTGTCCCCTGCCACGTCTCGGCAATGCGGTACACGATCATGTTCTTGAACACGCGAACCCTTTTGTGTCGTTCCAAAGGCGCCAACTTTACACAGCATCACCAAAGGCTCATGGCGGCGATACACGGGCCGCCCACACTGCATTCCAACGCTGGTGCAACCGTGCTGGCGTAACCCTTCACCTGAAAGGAATCCACCATGGCATTCTTCCAACGCCGCCTCGCCGCCACCGCCGCCGCATCGGCCCTGCTCGCCGCACTGGCCCTGCCGGCCTTTGCCCAGGGCACGCCGCCCGCACCCGCACCGGGCGCGGCCACGGCGCAAGCGCCCCATGGCCCCGCGCATGGCATGCGCGAACACCGCATGGAAAAGTTCGCCGCCCACCTCAAGGCCAAGCTGCAGCTCACCGCCGAGCAAGAAGGCGCATGGACCACCTACACCGCCGCCATGAAGCCGCAACAGCAGGCCCGCGTGGACTTCCAGGGCATGAAGAACCTGACCACGCCCGAGCGCATCGACCGCATGCGCACCCTGCGCGCCCAGCACGCCGCCGAGGCCGACCGCCGCGGCGAAGCCACCAAGGCCTTCTACGCCCAGCTCTCGCCCGCGCAGCAAAAGACCTTCGACGAGCAGACCGCCCACACCATGGGCCGCATGCACCGCAAGGGCCCAGGCCACGAGCGCGGCCACCATGGCCACCCGCCGGCACCCCAGCAATAAGCGCCGCGCAAGCCGTGCACGGCAGGGCTACACTGGGGCGGCCGCCTTCGCGCCCCTGCCGTGCATACCATGTGGAAACACCCTCTTTCCCCGCGCCTGGCCATGCTGCTGCTGGCCACGGCCGCCACAGCCAGCAGTGCCCAGACCCCGCCGGGCACGGCCGCTTCTTCCCCCGCCCTCTACCTTCAGGCCAGCCAGGCAACCCATGGCAACCGCGCCTACACGCTGGGCCTCACCCTGCCCTGGGGCACCTGGCGCACTGCCCTGTGGGGCGGTGAGCTGACCGGCTACTGGGACGGGTGGGCCAGCCAATGGTCCGCAAGCTGGCCTGGCGGGCGCCGGACCATTACCGTGATCGGCCTCACGCCCACCCTGCGCCTGCGCCCCGATGGCGGCCGCGCCGCCTGGTTCGTGGAGGCCGGCACCGGCCCCAGCTACGCGGACCGGCCCTATGCCACCCGCCGCAAGGCCTTCAGCACCCGCTTCAACTTCGCATCGCACATCGGCGTGGGCCTGGACTGGGGGGCGCGGCACCAGCATGAACTCGTGCTGCGGCTGCAGCACGCCTCCAACGCCGACATCAAATCGCCCAACCCCGGCGAGAACTTCCTGCAACTGCGCTACGCCGCCCATTTCTGACGCCCGCCTGTGGACAAGGCTGGGCACAGTTCCGGCACAAGCCATGGCTTATCCACAGAAAGGCATGGCCGCCGCACCTTGTACCCAAACCGCGGCAGGGTTGCACCGCCCCCAGGCCACAGGGTTTGGCCGCGCCCAAGTGCCTGCCCCCATTGGGAAAAAACGGCTTGCCCACAGCCAGCGGCGGCATCTACTACTACCACTAAGTAAATATAGAACTACCAAGGAATAACAACAGCCCCCGCCACCTCGCGCCCCATACTATGAAAAAAGGAGCTGCTTGCGCCCGCCACGCATGGGCTGGAGGCCTATTTGGCTAAAAATCGCCAAATAACGGGTAAACCCCTAAAAATGCTGCGCTGCAGCGAAAGCTGGCCGAAGGACGACGGTTCCTACAGTGGCTTCATCGCCATTTCGACTTCAAGGAGCCCCGCCATGCAAGCCACTTCCTTCCGCCTTGGCCTGATCGCCGCCGCCGTCCTGGCCGCCGCCAGCGCCCTGCCCGCCCAGGCGGCCGATGCCAACGACATCACCATCATGGTGGGCGGCATCAACAAGATCATCTACCTGCCCGCCAAGCTGGCCGACGCGCTGGGCTACTTCAAGGACGAGGGGCTGAACGTGGAGCTGCAGTCGCAGCCCGCGGGCGTGGATGCCGAGAACCAGCTCATCGCGGGCGCCGTGCAGGGCGTGGTGGGCTTTTACGACCACACCATTGACCTGCAGGCCAAGGGCAAGGAGATCGAGGCCATCGCCGTGTTCGGCAAGGTGCCGGGTGAGGTGGAGCTCGTCTCCACCAAGGCCGCGCCCACTTTCAAGAGCATGGCCGATGCCAAGGGCAAGACGCTGGGCGTGACGGGCCTGGGCTCGTCCACCGACTTCCTCACGCGCTACCTGGCCGACCGCCAGGGCGTGGCGATGAAAGATTATTCGCTGCTGCCCGTGGGCGCGGGCAACTCCTTCATCGCCGCCATCAAGCAGGACCGCATCCAGGCCGGCATGACCACCGAGCCCACCGTGTCGCAGATGCTCAAGACGGGCGACGCCCAGGTGCTGGTGGACATGCGTACCGAAGACGGCACCAAGGCCGCGCTAGGCGGCCTGTACCCCGCCGCCAGCCTGTACGTGCAGAACGCTTGGGCCGATGCGCACAAGGCGCAGGCCACCAAGCTGGCCCATGCCTTCGCGCGCACCATGCAGTACATCCACACCCACAGCGCCGAGGACATCGCCGCCAAGATGCCGCGCGACTACTACGGCAACGACAAAGCGCTGTACGTGCAGGCGCTGCAATCGTCCCTGTCCATGTTCACCACGGACGCGAAGATGCCCGAGGGCGGCCCCGAGACGGTGCTCAAGGTGCTCTCCACCTACAAGCCGCAGGTCAAGAGCGCCAACATCAACCTGGCCAAGACCTACAGCAACGCCTTCGTGGCGGGAGCGAAGTGATGGACGCCGCCGCATCCCCCCGCACGCAGGCGCGCGCCGCGCCGGCCGGTGCCAGTGCCGGTACCGGCGCCACGCCCGCCATTGAGTTCGACGATGTCTCGCTGCGCTTCATCTCGCAGGACGGCAACGCCACCGTGGCGCTGCGCAACTTCACCATGAACGTGGCGCGCGGCGAGTTCGTCGCCATCGTCGGGCCCACGGGCTGCGGCAAGTCCACCACGCTCAACATGATCACGGGCCTGCTGAGCCCCACCGTGGGCCGCGTACGCGTGATGGGCAAGCCCGTGGACGGGATCGACCCGCGCATCGGCTTCGTCTTCCAGGCCGACGCCGTGTTCCCCTGGCGCAGCGTGCTCGACAACGTGGCCGCCGGGCCCCTGTTTCGCGGCATGCCCAAGGCGCAGGCCCTGGAGCTGGCCGGGCAGTGGATCCACCGCGTGGGCCTGGGAAAGTTCGGCAAGCACTACCCGCACCAGCTCTCGGGCGGCATGCGCAAGCGCGTGGCGCTGGCGCAGACCTTCATCAACAGCCCCGAGATCCTGCTGATGGACGAGCCCTTCTCGGCGCTCGACATGCAGACGCGCACGCTCATGCAGGACGAACTGCTCAAGCTCTGGTCCGGCACGGGCGGCTCGGTGGTGTTCGTCACGCACGACCTGGAGGAAGCTATCGCGCTGGCCGACCGCGTGTTCGTGCTCTCGGCCCGCCCCGCACGGCTCAAGCGCGTGTACGACATCGACCTGCCGCGCCCGCGCGTGATGAGCCAGGTGCGCTACGACCCGCACTTCATCGAGTTGTCCAAGCACATCTGGGATGACCTGCGCGAAGAAGTCGTCATCCAATAACCAGGGGTTGCCATGAATACCGCCGTTTCCTCACCCTCCGCACCGGCCGCCCTGCCCGAGGCCTTGAGCAACGAGGCGCTGGCACGCGAATCCGCGATCGCCCAGCGCGCCATCCGGGGCCGCAAGCGCCTCATCGTCGGGCTGCGCCTGGCCGTACTCGTCATCGTGCTCGGCGGCTGGGAAGTCGCCGCGCGCCAGAAGTGGATCGACCCCTTCTTCTACTCGCAGCCCACGCTGATCTGGGCGCAGATCGTCGAATGGCTGCGCGACGGCACCTCGCAGGGCCCACTGTGGCAACAGGTGGCCGTCACGCTCGAAGAGACGGTGATCGGCTTTCTCATCGGCGCCGTGGCCGGGGTGGTCTGCGGCATCTTGCTCGGGCGCAACAAGCTGCTGTCGGACGTGTTCAGCCTCTACATCCAGATCGCCAACTCCATCCCGCGCGTGGTGCTCGGCTCGGTGTTCGTCATCGCGCTGGGCCTGGGCATGGCCAGCAAGGTGGCGCTGGCCGTGGTGATGGTGTTCTTCGTCGTCTTCGGCAACGCCTTCCAGGGCGTGCGCGAGGCGGACAAATACATGATCGCCAACGCGCAGATCCTCGGCGCCTCGCCGCGCCAGCTCACCACGGCGGTGGTCATCCCGTCCGCCATGTCGTGGATTTTGGCGAGCCTGCACGTGAGCTTCGGCTTCGCGCTCGTGGGCGCGGTGGTGGGCGAGTTCCTGGGTGCCAAGGAAGGCATTGGCCTCTTGATCTCCACAGCCCAGGGCGCGTTCAACGCCAGCGGCGTGTTCGCGGCCATGATCGTGCTGGCCGTGGTGGCCCTCGCGGCGGACTTCCTGCTGAGCACGCTCGAAAAGCGCCTGCTCAAGTGGCGGCCCGCCGCGTTCTGAGGGCTATTCCAGCACCTCCACGCGCAGCCGCGCCACCGGGCCCGTGCACGCAGGCAGCGCGCGCAGGCGCTCGGCGGCGCGCTGCGCATCGGCATCCAGCGCCGGGTGCGTGACCACGAGCGCGTGCACCGCTGCCTGGCCGGGCACCGCATGGCGCACCAGCGACTGCACGGTCACACCACAGTCCGCCAGCACCAGCGGCACCTGGGCCACGGCGGCGCCATCGGCCAGCGGCACGCGCAGGTAGTGGCGCGTGCGCACGGCGGGCATGCCGAGTACGGGCAGGTCGGCCTGGGCGTGGAAGGCCAGCGGCGGCACGCTGGGCCGCGCGGCGCCCGCGGTCTGGCGCGCCAGGTCCACCAGGTCCGCGATCACGGCCGAGGCCGTGGGCTCCGAGCCCGCGCCCGCGCCGTAGTACAGGGTCACGCCCGAGGCGTCGCCCTTTACGAGCACGGCGTTCATCGCGCCGTTCACGTGGGCCAGCAGGTGGTCGGCGGGCACCAGCGCGGGGTGCACGCGCAATTCCACCCCGTCATTCACGCCATCGGCCTCGCGGCGCGCGATGCCCAGCAGCTTCACGCGGTAGCCCAGGCGCTCGGCGCAGGCCACGTCCAGCGCCTGCAGCGCACGTATGCCTTCCACGTGCGCATCGGCAAAGCGCACGGGCATGCCGAAGGCGTTGGCCGCGAGCAATGTGACCTTGTGCGCGGCGTCCACGCCATCCACGTCGAAGGCGGGGTCGGCCTCGGCGTAGCCCAGCGCCTGCGCTTCGGCCAGCGCCTCGTCGAAGGAAAGGCCCGCGTCGCGCATGCGCGTGAGGATGAAGTTGGTGGTGCCGTTCACGATGCCCGCCACCCATTCGATGCGGTTGGCCGTGAGCCCCTCGCGCAGCGCCTTCACGATGGGGATGCTCACCGCCACGGCGCCCTCGTAGGCCACGGCCACGCCGCGCTGCTGCGCGGCGGCGAACACCTCGCCGCCATGCTCGGCCAGCAGCGCCTTGTTGGCCGTCACCACGTGCTTGCCGTGCGCGATGGCGGCCAGCACCCATTCGCGCGCGGGGCCGGTGCCGCCGGCCACCTCCACCACCACGTCCACGCCGGGGTGCGTGGCCACGCGCAGCGGGTCGTCGGTCAGTTCCACGCCATGAGCGGGGTCGCCATCGCCTTCAAGCACCGAGGCGGCGCGCGCCAGGTTGCGCGCGGCCACGGTTACCACTTCGATGCCTCGGCCTGCGCGGCCGCGGATGGCCTCCTGGTTGCGCTGCAGCACCCGCCAGGTGCCCGCGCCCACGGTGCCGATGCCGATCATGCCCACGCGCAGGGGCGCGGCTTCGGCCATGGCGGGGCCGCTGGACAGGGGGCGGAGGTCGGGGTCGTTGAACATGGGGGTCATTCCTCTGGGCGAACGGGCAACAAAAAACCCAGCGGGCCAGGCTGGGTTCGTTCGGGAGGGGAATGACACCAGGTGACCGCCGGGACGGCCACCTGCGCGAGCTAGGTAGCCGCGGTGGTAATGGTGGTAATCATTCGTGCACAGGGCGCCGCAGCGCACCGGCCCGCAGGGGCGGGGTGGAGGCGGAAGGCGTCGAGCAGGCACGTCATGATCGGCCCAGTGTACAGGAAAGCCGCGCCGCGGCTTATTTCGGGGGGCGCACCATGCGGATCGCGTCGAACGGGCAGCGCACCGCGCACAGGGCGCAGCCCGTGCAGCCGGGCGCGTCGTGCAAGGCCGATTTCTTGGGGCCGAATCTCCCGGACCCTTGCACCTGCAGCGACAGCACATGCGGCGGGCACACGCCCACGCACCAGCCGCAGCCGGTGCAGCGGCCGGGGTCGATGGCGGGCAGGGCCTTGCGCGGGGCGTTCACCGGCGCAGCATGCCACGCCGGGCGCTACAGTGCAGGGCTATGCCTGAATCGCCTTCCGCCATCACCCGGCTCCTGCGCATCCACGGCCTGGTGCAAGGGGTGTACTACCGCCAATCCATGTGCGACGCCGCGCAGCGCTTGGGCGTGCACGGCTGGGTGCGCAACCGCCGCGACGGCAGCGTCGAGGCCCTGGCCGCCGGTCCCGCCCCGGCCGTGCAGGCGCTGATCGGCTGGGCCCACGAAGGCCCGCCCGCCGCGCGCGTGGAGCGGGTGGACGTGGACGAGGCTCCGCTCGAAGCCTTGGCGCCAGGCTTCATCCAGCGCGAAACGGTTTAGCGCAGCTCCCCGTCGGCCCGCCGCATGGCCTGCGCGAGCGGTGCGCGCCCGCGCTCGTCCAGCGCCGTGATGGTGCCTTCGCGGTCGCGCGGCTCGCGGTTCTGGCTCAGCTTGCGCTTGCCTTCGAGCCGCGTGATGCGCACCTCGATGCCCACGATGGCGCGCAGCATCGCGTCCAGGTAATCGGGCGGCGCGTCGCCCATCTTCCAGGGCCGGGGCTCGCCGGCCTCGTGCGTGCGCGTGAGGCGCGCCACCACGCCGCGCACGTGCTTCTCGTCGTCGTGGATGGTGAGCGTGCCGTGCGCGTGCACCACCTCGTAGTTCCAGGTGGGCACGGCGCGGTGCGCCTCGTGCTTGCTGGGGTACCAGCTGGGCGAGACATAGCCCTCGGCCCCCCGGAACACTACCAGCACCTCGCTGCCCGAGGGCACGGCCTGCCACAGCGGGTTGGCGCGCGCCACGTGGGCGATCAGCGTGCCGTGCGGGCCCGCACCGGGGTCGAGGTGGAACGGCAGGTGGTTGGCGTCCAGCCCCTGGGGCCCCGCCGTGCAGAGCATGCCCAGCGGGTGGGCGCGCAGGATGCGGTGCAGCTCCTCGGGGCGGGTTTCGGCGAAATGCGGCGGGATGTACATGGCGTGCGTTCTTGCGTGGGATGGGTGGCGCAGGCCCCTACTCTGGCGTGCGGCTGGCACAATTTCCAGATCCAGTTTGTGTGCATTTCAGTGGACCAGATGAACACCGCCAACGGCACCGGAGCGCAGCCACGGCGCACGGGCCGCCGCCTGTACGAACGGCTCCGCGCACAAATCGCGGGCGGCGGTCTCGCGCCCGGCGCGGCCCTGCCCTCCACGCGCACGCTCGCGCTCGAATGGGGCATCTCGCGCACCACCGTCACGGCCGTGTACGAACAGCTCGCGGCCGAGGGCTACCTCGACACTTCGGCCCGCACCCGCGCGCGCGTGGCGGCGGGGGCTTCCACCGCTCCCCGGCCGGCGCAGCCGCAGGAGGCTGCGGCGCCCGCCCGCCTTTCGGCCTACGGCCAGCGCATGGCGGCCCTGGCATGGCCCCTGCCCGCGCCCACGCAGGGCAAAGAAATCGACTTCGTCTACGGCGCCCTCGCGGCCACCGACTTTCCCACGCTGGCCTGGCGCCGGGCCTACAGCGCCGCGCTACTGCGCCGCCAGCCGCGCCTGTCCTACGGCGCGCCCGAGGGCGAGGCCGCGCTGCGCACCGCGCTGCAGGGCTACCTGCACCGCGCGCGCGGGCTGGCCTGCACGGCCGGGCAAATTCTCATCGTGCACGGCTCGCAGCAGGCGCTGGACCTGTGCGCGCGCGTGCTCATCGACCCCGGCGACCATGCCGTGGTCGAAGACCCCTGCTACCCCGCAGCGCGCCACGTGCTGCAGGCCGCGGGCGCGCGGCTGCTGCCCGTGCCGGTGGACGAGCATGGCCTGCGCACCGATGCGCTGCCCGCCCGGGCGCGCACGCGCCTGGCCTTCGTCACGCCCTCGCACCAGTTTCCGTTGGGCGGCGTCATGCCCATCGCCCGCCGCCATGCGCTGCTGCAGTGGGCCATGCGCCGCCGCGCCTACGTGATCGAGGACGACTACGACGGCGAATTCCGCTACGGCCAGCGGCCCATCGACGCGCTGCAGTCGCTCGACGGCGCGGGCACGGTGGTCTACGTGGGCACCTTCTCCAAGGCGCTGTCGCCCCAGCTGCGCCTGGGCTACATGGTGCTGCCGCCCGCGCTGGTGGACGTGTTCCGCAGGGCCAAGCGCGTGACCGACCGGCACGCCCCCACGCTGGACCAGCTGGCCCTGGCCGCGCTGATCGAAAGCGGCGCCTACGAACGCCACATCCGCCGCATGCGCCGCGAGCACGAACGCCGGCGCGAGCGGCTGCTGCAGGCCGTTGCCCAGCACCTGCCGCCCTGGGCCGGCGCCGTGGTGGAGGGCGCGGCGGCGGGCCTGCACCTCATCCTGTGGCTGCGCGGCCTGCCCGTGCGGCACGAGGCCGTGCTCATTGCCCGGGCGCGCGCGCAGGGCGTGGCGGTGTATCCCGTGGCGCCCTTGTATGCGGCCGCTTCGGGCTGGGGCGGCAGCGCGGGTCTGGTGCTGGGCTATGCCAGCCTCCCGCTCGCGCAGATCGAGCGCGGCATCCGCCTGCTGGCGGCGGCGTTGGGCGAGATGGGCGAGAGCGGCCCGCCCGCGCGGGCCCGGGCCGGCTAGCGCCGCTGCAGCGCCTTGGCCCCGTAGGCGCAGTAGCCGGGCTTGGGGCTCTTCTTCTGCGGGTGCAGGCGGCAGGTCTCGGGCCGCTGCGCGTACACCGTGCACCGCCGCGTGGCGGCGTCGAGAAAATGGCAGTCCCCGCTGGCGCGCCGGGCGATGGTGAACAGCGCGCTCTTGTGGTTGAAATGGTCGATCAAACCGGCCTTCTGCAGCCGCTTGGCGATGCGCTTGGGCTCTTCGTGCTCGGCCTCGAACGGGTCCACGAGACCGAGCCGCACCAGGTCGGGCAACTGCACTTCAAGCGGCATGGTGCAGCAGTTGGCCGCGCAGCTCTCGCACAGGCCCGCGCGGTAGCGCGTCCAGGTGTCGGGCCGGTCAACGTCAACGATGGCGATGGGGGAACGCATGGGCGCTGCGATTGTGCCTGCTGCGCGGGTGGAATAATCAATGCCCCCTTCGGCGCCGCTTGTGGAGACCAGCATGTCCAACCCCATCCCCGAACTGCATACCCCGCTGTGCGGCCTGCTGGGCTGCCGCTACCCGCTGATCCTCGCGGGCATGGGCGGGGTGGCGCGCGCGCAGCTGGCGGCCGCCGTGAGCGAGGCCGGGGGCTTTGGCTTCCTTGGCATGGTGCGCGAGCCCCTGCCGCTCATCCGCGCCGAAGTGGCGGCCGTGCGCCAGCGCACTGCGCAGCCCTTCGGCGTCAACCTCATCCCCGCCGCCACCGATGCCGGGCTGCTCGCGCAGCAGGTGGACTTGTGCGTGGAGCTGGCCGTGCCCGTGGTCTGCCTGTTCTGGGACGTGGCCCACGATACCGTGGCGCGGCTGCGCGCGGCGGGCATCACCGTGGTCTACCAGGTCGGCTCCGCCGCCGACGCCTTGCAGGCGCAGGACGCGGGCGCCCACGCGCTCATCGCCCAGGGCGTGGAGGCCGGCGGCCACGTGCGCGCGCGCCAGCCCCTGGCGCAGGTGCTGGACGAAGTGCTGGCCGTGGCCCAGGTGCCCGTGGCCGCCGCGGGCGGCCTGGCCGACGGCCGCGACCTGGCCCGCGTGCTCGGCCAGGGCGCCCAGGCCGCCGTGCTGGGCACGGCGCTCATGGCCACCGAGGAATCGTTCGCCCACGATTACCACAAGCAGCGCCTGGTGCAGGCCCAGGGCGGCGACACCGTGCTCACCGAGGACTTCCATATCAACTGGCCGCGCCACGCCCCGGTGCGCGTGCTGGCCAACAGCGTCACGCGCGGCGAACGCGGTGACCCCCAGGCCGCGCCCCGCACCGTGATCGGCGACGAAGAAGGCCGCCCCATCTACCTGTTCAGCACCGACTCGCCCCTGCGCTCCATGACGGGCGACTTCGAGGCCATGGCCCTGTACGCGGGCCAGGGCGTGGACCGCATCACCGCCATCGAGCCCGCGGCCCGGCGCATGCAGCGCATCCTGGCCGAAGCACAGGCCCTGCGCCGTGCCGTGGCGCCGCCTGCCGCCGAGCTGTCGTCGCCCGTCTGCTACGCCGCCGAATTCGAGCGCGAACGCAACGCCCCCGTGCTGGAGCGCCTGAACGAACTGCTGGAAGCCGAGCGCGCCGGCGTGCGCGTGACCGTGCAAACCGCCGCGCAGATGCCCGAAGGGCCTGCCCGCGCGCTGGTGGAAGACATCCACCACGACGAGGTGAAGTGGTGCGTGCTGCTGATGCGCGCCATCCGCGCGCTGGACAGCAAGCCTGGCACCCGCACCGGCGCCTTCCACGAAAAAGCCATGGCCATCGCCGACCTGCGCGAGCGCATGGCCTTCCTCAACCGAGGCCAGGGCTGGGTGGCCAAGAAGCTGCGCGAGCTGTTGACGATGGTGGATGACGCGCAGATGCATGCGGGGCTGACGGAGATGCTCCGTGCCCATGAGAACAACCTGGACCGGGTCAATGGCTGGCTAGGAGTAGAACCTCAGCCATAGCATTCAATATTTTTCTGCAAGTTGGAGAACCAACAGGATGGCAAATCACCCTGGTGATACGGAATCGCGCGTTGCCGTATTGGTGGACTGCGACAACACTACCCCTGAAATCTTGGAATACGCGCTGCGGGTGGCGGTGCAGTTTGGCCGTGTGGTACTGCGCCGGGGCTACGGTAATCACAGCACGTTGGCCAACAAGTGGCAGGATGCGCTGGTGCGGTTGGCATTCACTCCCTGCCTTCAATACCAATACGCGGCAGGCAAGAACACATCGGATATCGCGCTGGCTTTGGATGCTGTGGAAGCGTTGTTCGATGGCCGAGCGAGCACCTTTTGCATCGTCACCAGCGACTCCGACTTTGCCTATCTGTGCCGCAAGCTGCGTGAGCGCGGCGCCACGGTACATATCGTGGGCGAAGCCAAATCGCTCGATGCACTGCGCAATGCGAGCGATCAGTTCTTTGAGTGGGTAAAGCTCGCGCCTGAACCAGAGCCTGTGATGGCGGAGCCGCTAGCTCCGAAGGTAACAGGCAAGGCCGAGGCCATCAAGCCCACGCCCAAGATGCGCCCTAAGTTCGTTGTCGAAGCGGTTACGCTGCTGGCGGCCGATACACCTGAGGGCAAAGTCAGCGTAGGCGGGTTGGGCTCCTACCTCAAGCGTGCATATCCGTCTTTTTCACCCAAGAGCTATGGGCACTCAGGGTTGCTGGACATGCTTAAGACTTACGATTTACTCAAGGTGCAGCAAGAGCCAGGAGGTCATTGGACAACGCAGTTAGCAAGCCAGCGGCCTGATACGGCACCATGAAAATCGAACACGGCGATTTTCATGGTGTTTCAGACGTCGATGTTCCCTGCTCTTAGCGCATTCGTCTCGATAAAGTCCCGCCGCGGCTCTACCTCGTCGCCCATCAGCATCGTGAACACCCGGTCCGCCTCGATCGCATCGTCGATCTGCACGCGCAGCAGGCGGCGCACCTCGGGGTCCATGGTCGTTTCCCAGAGCTGCTCGGGGTTCATCTCGCCCAGGCCCTTGTAGCGCTGGCGGCTGGTGGTGCGCTCGGCCTCGCTGATCAGCCAGGCCATGGCCTGGCGGAAGTCGGTCACCTTTTCTTCCTTGGCCTTTTCGCCCTCGCCGCGCGTGACCTTGGCGCCCTCGCCCAGCAGGCCGCGGAAGGTATCGGCGGCTTCGGCCAGGGCGGCGTAGTCGGCGCCGTGCACGAAGTCCTGCGTGAGGATGCTGCTCTTGATGTTGCCGTGGTGGCGGCGGCTGATGCGCAGGATGGGCTTGTCGGTGCGTGCGTCGAATTCGCCCGCCACTTCGGGCGGCACGCCGGTGGCGGACAGTTCCGCCAGCTTGGCCTGCATGGCGACGGCGCTGGCTTCGGCCTGTTCCACGGTGTCGAGCTTCACGGCCACGCCGTCGGCGATGGCGCGCAGGGCTTCCAGGTCCATGAAGGCGGACAGGCGCGCGATCACGGCCTCGGCGGCCTGGTGCTTGCGCGCGAGTTCGGCCAGGGTGTCGCCGCTCAAGGCTTGCGGGCTGGCGCCGCCGGTGCTGACGCTGGCGTGGTTCAGCGCGATGCGCAGCAGGTAGCCGTCGAGCGCGGGGCCGTCCTTCAGGTACAGCTCTTCCTTGCCGTTCTTCACCTTGTACAGCGGAGGCTGCGCGATGTAGATGTGGCCGCGCTCGACCAGGTCGGGCATCTGGCGGTAGAAGAAGGTGAGCAGCAGGGTGCGGATGTGGGCGCCGTCCACGTCGGCATCGGTCATGATGATGATGCGGTGGTAGCGCAGCTTGGCCACGTCGAAGTCGTCGGCGCCGCTTTTGCCGGTGCTGTCCTCGCTGGCCTTGCCGATGCCGGTGCCCAGCGCCGTGATGAGGGTGACGATTTCGTTGCTGGAGAGCAGCTTCTCGTAGCGCGCCTTCTCCACGTTCAGGATCTTGCCGCGCAGCGGCAGGATGGCCTGGAACTTGCGGTCGCGCCCTTGCTTGGCGGAGCCGCCGGCGGAGTCGCCCTCGACGATGTAGATCTCGCACAGCGCGGGGTCTTTTTCCTGGCAGTCGGCCAGTTTGCCGGGCAGGCCCATGCCGTCGAGCACGCCCTTGCGGCGCGTCATCTCGCGCGCCTTGCGCGCGGCCTCGCGGGCGCGCGCGGCCTCGACGATCTTGCCGCACAGGATCTTGGCGTCCTGCGGCTTTTCTTCCAGGTACTCGGTGAGCGCCTTGGCGACGATGTCTTCCACCGGCGCGCGCACCTCGCTGGACACCAGCTTGTCCTTGGTCTGGCTGCTGAACTTGGGCTCGGGCACCTTCACGGAGAGCACGCAGCACAGGCCCTCGCGCATGTCGTCGCCGCTCACCTCGACCTTGGCTTTCTTGGCCAGCTCGTTGTCGGTGATGTACTTGCCGATCACGCGCGTCATGGCGGCGCGCAGGCCGGTCAGGTGGGTGCCGCCGTCGCGCTGCGGGATGTTGTTGGTGAAGCAGAGCACCTGCTCGTTGTAGCCGTCGTTCCACTGCATGGCTACTTCCACGCCGATCTCGGTGCCGGGAATGCCGCCGTAGCTGTCGGCCGGGCGCGTGCCCGTGGCGTGGAAGGCCGTGGGGTGCAGCACCTTCTTGCTGCCGTTGATGAACTCCACGAAGCCCTTGACGCCGCCCGCGCCGGAGAAGTCATCCTCACGGCCATCGCGCTCGTCCTTCAGGCGGATGCGCACGCCGTTGTTCAGGAAGCTCAGCTCGCGCAGGCGCTTGGCGAGGATTTCGTAGTGGAACTCGTGGTTCTGCTGGAAGATTTCCGTGTCGGGCAGGAAGTGCACCTCGGTGCCGCGCTTTTCCGTCGCGCCTGTCACCTTCATGGGCGAGACCTCGAAGCCGTCCACCGTCTCCAGCAGCCGGTTCTGCACAAAGCCCTTGGCGAACTCGATCTGGTGCACCTTGCCGTCGCGGCGCACGGTCAGGCGCAGCCACTTGCTCAGGGCGTTCACGCAGCTCACGCCCACGCCGTGCAGGCCGCCCGAGACCTTGTAGCTGTTCTGGTTGAACTTGCCGCCCGCGTGCAGCTCGGTCAGCGCGATTTCGGAGGCGCTGCGCTTGGGCTCGTGCTTGTCGTCCATCTTCACGCCGGTGGGAATGCCGCGCCCGTTGTCGGTCACGCTGATGGAGTTGTCGGTATGGATGGTGACGACGATGTCGTCGCAGAAGCCCGCGAGCGCCTCGTCGATGGAGTTGTCCACCACCTCGAACACCAGGTGGTGCAGGCCCGTGCCGTCGGACGTGTCGCCGATGTACATGCCCGGGCGCTTGCGCACGGCTTCCAGGCCTTCGAGGATTTGGATGGCGCCTTCGCCGTAGCCGCCGGAATCGGTGCCTTCGGCGGCGGTGGTCTGGGGTGCGGGCTTGTTCTCGTCGGTCATGGAATATTTAAACCAAATCGGCCTCTAGCGCTTATGTAGCAAGCGCCAGCAGCTATTGAAACAGTAGTGTGTCAGATGCGCATGGGCATCACGACGTACTTGAAGCTGGCGTTGTCGGGAATGGTCACCAGCGCTGAGCTGTTGCCGTCGGCCAAGTCGATCTTCACCATGTCCTGGCCCATGTTCGCCAGCGCGTCGATGAGGTAGGTGACGTTGAAGCCGATCTCGATGGCGTCGCCGCCGTAGTCGATGTCGAGCTCGTCCACGGCCTCTTCCTGCTCGGCGTTGTTCGATGCCACGCGCAGCAGGCCGGGCTCGATGTTCAGGCGCACGCCCTTGAACTTGTCGCTGGTCATGATGGCCGTGCGCTGCAGGCTCGCGAGCAGCGGCGCGCGGCCCAGGGTCACGCTGTTGTGGTGGTTGCGCGGGATCACGCGGTTGTAGTCGGGGAACTTGCCCTCGACCAGCTTGGTGACGAACTCCATGCCGCCGAAGGTGAACTTCGCCTGGTTGTTGGCGAACTGCATCTCGATGTGGGGCTGGTTGTCGCCGCCCGCGTCGGACAGCAGGCGCTGCAGCTCCAGCACGGTCTTGCGCGGCAGGATCACTTCCTGCTTGGGCACTTCCACGTCCAGTTCGCTGCTGGAGAAGGCCAGGCGGTGGCCGTCGGTGGCGACCAGCGACAGCGTCTTGCCCTCGGCCACGAACAGGATGCCATTGAGGTAGTAGCGGATGTCCTGCACCGCCATGGCGAAGCTCACCTGCGAGAGCAGGTCCTTGAGCACCTTCTGCGGCACGCTGAACGCGGGGCCGAAGGCGGCCGATTCCTGCACCAGCGGGAAGTCCTCGGCCGGCAGGCTGGTGAGCGTGAAGCGGCTCTTGCCGCCCTTGAGGATGATCTTGTTCTGGCTCGACTCCAGGCTCACGGTCTGGTCGCCGGGCATGGTTTTCAAGATGTCGATCAGCTTGCGCGCGCCCACGGTGGTGGTGAAGTCGCCCGTGTCGCCGCCCAGCTCGGCCGTGGTGCGGATCTGGATCTCCAGGTCGCTCGTGGTGAGCTGGATGGCATTGCCCGTCTTGCGGATCAGCACGTTGGCGAGGATGGGCAGCGTATGCCGGCGCTCGACGATGCCGGACACCGATTGCAGAACCGCGAGAACCTTGTCTTGTGTGGCCTTCAGGACAATCATGTCGTCAACCTTGAGAGGGATGGAGGGGAATGGGGGCGCAACACGCCATTTTGCCCGTGAATGGGTGCATTTCTAGCCCTGGTTTTCTAGCCTTTGAGCGTCTGCTCCAGCACGTGCAGCTGCTGGTTGAGCTCGGTGAGCTGCTGGCGCTCGCCGGCGATCTTGCGCACCGCGTGCAGCACCGTCGTGTGGTCGCGCCCGCCGAACAGCTCGCCGATCTCGGGCAGGCTCTTTTGCGTGAGCTCCTTGGCCAGGTACATGGCGATCTGGCGCGGCCGCGCGATGCTGGCCGGGCGCTTCTTGCTGTACATGTCGGCCACCTTGATCTTGTAGTAGTCGGCCACCGTCTTCTGGATGTTCTCCACGCTGATCTGGCGGTTCTGGATCGACAGCAGGTCGCGCAGCGCCTCGCGCGCGAGCTGGATCGAGACCTCCTTCTGGTTGAAGCGCGAGTAGGCCAGGATCTTGCGCAGCGCGCCTTCGAGCTCGCGCACGTTGGAGCGCACGTTCTTGGCGACGAAGAAGGCCACCTCCTCGGGCATCTCGGCGTTCTCGGCGCGCGCCTTATTGATCAGGATGGCCACACGCATTTCCAGTTCGGGCGGCTCCAGCGCCACGGTCAGGCCCGAGTCGAAGCGCGACACCAGGCGGTCGTGGATGTTCGCCAGGCCCTTGGGGTAAGTGTCCGACGTCATCACGATGTGGCTCTTCTTGGCCAGCAGCGCCTCGAAGGCGTTGAAGAACTCCTCCTGCGTGCGGTCCTTGTTGGCGAAGAACTGCACGTCGTCGATCAGCAGCAGGTCGAGCGAGTGGTAGCGTTCCTTGAATTCGTCGAAGGTGCGGCGCTGGTACGACTTGACCACATCCGACACGAACTGCTCGGCATGGATGTAGAGAACTTTGGCGTCGGGCCGGTCGGCCAGCAGCTTGTTGCCCACGGCGTGCATCAGGTGGGTCTTGCCCAGGCCCACGCCGCCGTAGATGAACAGCGGGTTGTACAGGTGGCCGGGCGAGCCCGCTACGTGCATGGCGGCCGAGCGCGCCATGCGGTTGGCCGTGCCCTCCACCAGCGTCTCGAAAGTCAGGGCGGCGTTGAGCCGCGTGCGGAACACGCCGGGCGCGCCCTCCTCGCCACTATTGGCGGCCAGGGGCTCGGCGCTGGCCGTGGGCTCGGCCGCAGTTGCGGGGCGTACATACGTCGGGGCAACGGTTTTGCGCTGAGCGAGCGCTAACTCCAGTGCCACGGGCTGGCCATAGAGCGATTCGAGCAGCGCCGTGATGCGGGCGGCGTACTGCGCGCGGATCCAGTCCTGCTTGAAGCGGTTGGGCACCAGCAGCGTGACCTTGGAGAAATCGGGCGCCACCTGGGCCGCCAGGGGCTTGATCCAGGTGTTGAACTGCTGTTCGGGGAGGTCCTGCGCGAGCTGTTCCACGCAGGCTTGCCACAGGCCCTGGCCGGCGTCGCCGCCGGCATCCATGGCGTTTTCAGGGGGTTCCTCGGTCATTGCAAGAGAGTTGTCGTTGTGGATAGGAGGAACGGTACAGGGTCGCGGATTGTAGCTAATCAACCACTTATCCACAACCTGCGGAAGGCCTTGCCGCCGCAGGGAAGCCCGGGTGCGTGCCAGGAAAATCCACCGGGGTATTGTCACACCATGGCAGCGCTGCGATAATCGCGGGTTTCCCTGAATGTTCAGGGCACTTCCAGGACATTTTCAGTCCCCCTGTCAGGAGAAGATTCACCATGAAGCGTACCTACCAACCTTCCAAGACCCGCCGCGCCCGCACCCACGGTTTCCTCGTGCGCATGAAGACCAAGGGTGGCCGCGCCGTGATCAACGCCCGCCGCGCCAAGGGCCGCAAGCGCCTGGCCGTCTAAGCGGACGGATTTTTAGCGGACGGGTTCGCAGCCGCTTGCCATGCAACGGCTGAAAACGCGCGTGCAGTTTCAGGCCGTGATGGCCGGGGGCGTCGTTTCGCGCACCGCACACTTCGCGCTGCACCGCCTGGTGCTGGAGCCATCCCCAGGGCAAGAGCCGCCGGTTCTTGCCCTGTTTGGCGTTCCCGGTACAGAGCCCTGGCTCGGCGCCATGGCGCCCAAGCGCTGGGCCCGCCGTGCGGTGACCCGCAACGCCATCAAGCGCCAGATCTACGCCATGGGTGCCGCCGTCGAGCCGCGCCTGCCCCCCGCCGCCTTCGTGGTGCGCCTGCGCGCCGCGTTCGACCGCCAGCAGTTCGTGAGCGCGGACTCCGGGCCGCTCAGGCAGGCGGTGCGCGCCGAGCTGCAGCAGTTGTTCGGCCGCGTGGCCTCGCAGGTGCAGCCATGATGCGCGCCCTGCTCATGGCGCTGGTGCGCGGCTACCGCCTCACCCTGAGCCCCTGGCTCGGCTCGGCCTGCCGCTTCGAGCCCACGTGTTCGGCGTATTCTCTGCAGGCGCTGGAGCGGCACGGCGCGGCCGCCGGCAGCTACCTGACCCTGCGGCGCCTGGCGCGCTGCCACCCCTGGTGCGATGGGGGCCACGATCCCGTGCCGCAGGAACTGCCGAGGCTGTTCTCGCGTCTGATACCGGCCCGGGCCACCCACCAACCTTCCTCACCAAAGAAGTCTTCATGAACGACATTCGCCGCACCATCCTGTGGGTGATTTTTGGCTTTTCCATGGTTCTGCTGTGGGACAAGTGGCAGGTACACAACGGCCACAAGGCCACCTTCTTCCCCTCGCCCACGCCAGTGGCCACGGCCCCCGCGCAGCCCGCGGATGCGAAGGGCGGTGGCGCCCCCGTGCCCAGCCAGGGCACCCCGGCAAGCGCACCGGCCGATGCCGGCGGCGCGGCCGCGGTGGCGCAGAAGATCGATGTGGAAACGGACGTCTACAAGGCCACCCTCGACGGCCAGGGCGGCACCCTGGCGCACCTGGCGCTCACCCAGTACACCGACGAGCTGAACGCCACCGGCCTCGTGCCCTGGGGCCGCAAGCTGCTGGGCATGGCCCCGCTGCCCGTGGTGGAGCAGGACGTGGTGCTGATGGACGACGCCTCGCCCGTCACGCGCTACCTGGCGCAGTCGGGCCTGCTCAACCCCGCGGGCGGCGAGAAGTTCCCCACCCACCTCACGCCGATGGCCGCCAAGCCCGGTCCCTACAAGCTGGCCGCAGGGCAGGACAAGCTCGAAGTGCCCTTCGAGTCGCAGCCCGTGGGCGGCCTGAAGTACGTGAAGACCTACGTGTTCCAGCGCGGCAGCTACGTGGTCGGCGTGAAGCACCAGATCGTCAACGTGGGCAGCGCGCCGGTGGAGCCGCAGCTGTACCTGCAGCTGCAGCGCCACGGCACCGAGCCCAAGAGTTCCATGCTGGGCACCAGCACCTTCACCGGCCCGGCGGTCTACACCGGCGAGAAGAAGTTCCACAAGGTCACCTTCGCCGACATGGCCAAGGGCAAGGCGGAGCTGCCCGAGGCATCGCAAAGCGGCTGGATCGCCATGGTGCAGCACTACTTCGCTTCGGCCTGGCTGCTGCCCGTGGACAACCAGGTGAAGCGCGAATTCCGCAGTGCCAGCCTGGGCGACAACCAGTTCGCCATCTCCATGGTGCTGCACCTGCCCACCATCGCCCCGGGCGCCACGCAGACGGTGGACACCCAGCTTTTCGCGGGCCCCGAGGAAGAAAAGAAGCTCGAAGCCCTGGCCCCCGGCCTGGAGCTGGTGAAGGACTACGGCATCTTCGCCATCATCTCCAAGCCGCTGTACTGGCTGCTGAACCAGCTGCACAACATCCTGGGTAACTGGGGCTGGTCCATCATGGCCGTGGTGCTGCTGCTGAAGATGGCCTTCTACTGGCTCAACGCCAAGGCGTACGCGAGCATGGCCAAGATGAAGGCCATCAACCCGCGCATCCAGGAGATGCGCGAGCGCCTCAAGGACAAGCCGCAGCAGATGCAGCAGGAGATGATGCGCATCTACCGCGAGGAGAAGGTCAACCCCATGGGCGGGTGCTTTCCCATCGTGATTCAGATCCCCGTGTTCATCGGGCTGTACTGGGTGCTGCTCTCGTCCATCGAGATCCGCCACGCGCCCTGGATCGGCTGGATCCACGATTTGTCGGCGCCCGACCCGTGGTTCATCCTGCCGCTCTTGATGACGCTGTCGTCGCTGCTGCAGACCGCGCTGAATCCCGCGCCGCCCGACCCGATGCAGGCCAAGATGATGTGGATCATGCCGCTGATGTTCAGCGTGATGTTCTTCTTCTTCCCGGCTGGCCTGGTGCTGTACTGGCTGACGAACAACATCCTGTCCATCGCGCAGCAGTGGATCATCAACAAGCGCATGGGCGTGCCGCCGCAGTTCAACCTGCCCAAGTTCCGCTGACCGCGCCACCCCCGCGAAGCAACGGCCGCTGCACCCAGCGGCCGTTGCCGTTTTGGGTACCATGCTCCTTCCTTTGCAACCGTACGGAATGGAGAGAGAGATGACGCGCAAGACTTATCGGCTGGCCATGCTGGGTGCAGCGGCTTTGGTGGCCATGGGGGCGGTCCATGCCGCCACCATGCGCTGGGCGGGCGCCAACGACATCCTCACCGTGGACCCCCACGCCCAGAACCACCAGACCACGCACGCCTTCCTGCAGCAGGTGTACGAAAGCCTGGTGCGCTACGACGAGAAGTACCAGATCGAGCCCGCGCTCGCCACCAAGTGGACCCAGGTCTCGCCCACACAGGTGCGCTTCGAGCTGCGCAAGGGGGTCAAATTCCACGACGGTGCGCCGTTCACGGCCGACGACGTGGTGTTCTCGCTCGTGCGCGCGGGCACGGCGCCGTCCAACATGATGTCCGCGGTGCAGAGCGTCAAGGAGGTCAAGAAGGTCGATGACTACACCGTGGACCTGATCCTCAAGGGCCCCAACCCCATTCTGCTGCGCGAGCTGACCGAGGCGCGCATCATGAACAAGGCCTGGGCCGAGAAGCACAACGCCATGAAGTCGCAGGACTACGCGGCCAAGGACGAGAACTACGCCTCGCGCAACGCCAACGGCACCGGCCCCTTCATCCTCGTGAGCTGGCAGCCCGACGTGAAGGTGGTCCTCAAGAAGAACCCGAACTGGTGGGACAAGCCCAAGGGCAACATCGACGAAGTGGTGTTCACCCCCATCAAGTCCGCCGCCACGCGCTCGGCCGCGCTGATCTCGGGCCAGGTGGACTTCGTCGTCGATCCGCCGCCGCAGGACCTGGCGCGCATGAAGGCCAGCCCCGACATCAAGCTCATCGAGGGCGCCGAGAACCGCACCATCTACCTGGGCATGGAC